>Ga0302315_10000012_pt1 | contig 257082 bp, 236 predicted proteins | sample III_Palsa_N3_1_FD_200532 | JGI IMG/M metagenome (GOLD analysis project Ga0302315, IMG submission 200532) | Peat permafrost microbial communities from Stordalen Mire near Abisko, Sweden - III_Palsa_N3_1 | ecosystem: Environmental > Terrestrial > Soil > Palsa > Peat permafrost | place: Sweden...
GCCTTTAGTTGTTTTTAACTTTGTTATTAGCGGAATGGACGGGACTCGAACCCGCGACCCCATGCGTGACAGGCATGTATTCTAACCAGCTGAACTACCACTCCGTTTGGGATGGCAAATATACTCAGATTTTATATTTACACAAGGGCTAATTTTAAAAAAATTACAAGTGGCTATTTATTGCAATAAATGGGTGGTTTTACCCAAATAGATTTTAATTTAGCAGTCCTATAAAACATACTCATGGTTAACAATTTAACACAAACATTCCGCTGGTTTGGGCCGTCAGATCCGGTTACTTTACAGGCTATAAGGCAAGCTGGCTGCAGCGGGGTAGTAACGGCAATGCACCACATCCCGGCGGGTGATGAATGGGGTTTGGAGGATATTAAGGAACGCAAAGCCATTATTAACGCAGCCGGACTTGACTGGGACGTGGTAGAAAGTGTAAACATTCACGAAAGCATTAAAACCGCCGGTAACGAACGTGATAAATATATTCAGCTTTATATCAACACCTTAAAAAACCTGGCCACTACCGGCATAAAAACGGTATGTTATAATTTTATGCCTGTGCTGGACTGGACACGCACCGATCTTGATTTCCGCCTGCCCAACAATGCTTCGGCTTTACGGTATGATGCCAACGCGCTGGCCGCGTTTGACCTTTATATTTTGGAGCGCGAAGGCGCTCACACAACCTATACTGCCCAACAGCAACAAAAGGCGAAAGCGTTTTTGGATGCGCTAACCGCGGATGAACAACAACAACTGATCAATAATCTGCTGGCCGGGCTGCCGGGTACCAATAAAACACTTACAATCAATGAATTTAAAGCCCATCTGCAAAAATATGCCGAAACCGATGCCAAAGCGCTAAAGGATAACCTGGCCTATTTTCTGCGGGCCATTATACCTCATGCAGCAGAGGTGGGTGTAAAAATGTGCATCCACCCTGATGATCCACCTTTTCCGATATTGGGGCTGCCACGGGTTGTTTCAACAGAAAATGATTTGGCCGATGTGGTTAATTACTGCCCATCACCAAGCAATGGCATAACCTTTTGTACCGGCTCCTTAGGCGCCCGGGCAGATAATGACCTGCCCGGGATAGTTGAGCGCCTGGGTGCAAACTTTCACTTTTTACATTTACGCAACGTACGGCGCGAAGCTGATGGCAGCTTTTATGAAGATGAGCACTTAAATGGCAGTACAGATATGTACGCGGTGATGAAAAATATTATACTGGAGCAAAAGAAACGGCTTGACAGCGGCCGCGAAGATATTGCCATACCCATGCGCCCCGATCATGGGCATAAATTACTGGATGATTTTAACTACAATACCTATCATGGTTATTCAGCCATCGGGCGTTTAAAAGGGCTTGCAGAGCTTAGGGGACTTGAAATGGGTATTAAGCGAAGTATTTTTGTATAAATAATTGGCTTTTACAAACTGAATGTAACTGCGCTTGTTAGGTAAATAAATCCAGTTATGATAAACGATCCATCTGCCGATATTCCCGAACAATACGAAGGCGAACAAACCGATGTTATACATTTTGTTGATTGCGAAAGCCAGACACAGGCGCATCAATTATTTGTATTGGCTAAAAGCAGGTTAAAGGATGTGGCTAACTGGCAGCGGTTTAGCGGGCCTGGCTCATCAAAATTTTCTATTACCGATACACAGGGTACAGAAGCATATAAAATTGCTGAAAAAGGGGATCATATTTACATCAACCTCCCTGCGCCCGGTTCTATTGCCGGTGATGGTTTGGAATGGGTTAGGATTGAATCTATTGATGATGTTGAGGATGCTGATGCTGAAAGCGAATTTATTACGATGACCGTTAGGCCGGTTGCAAATCCCCGTCATCCCGAAAAAGCAACTGCGCATTTTTTCAGCCATAAATCAACCAGTACTTTTATTGTGGAGCGTTATTTGAACCACGTGAGTGCCGCTGTACATGGCCGTAACGAAACCCCTAATAATCACGACACGAATATATATGACAGCGTACGGAATACTATTATTGCCCTGACTGCTCGTGCAGGGTTATCAGGCCCGCAATGGAAAAAACTGGTAGCAGGTTTACTTAATGATAACTGAAAATTTATTTGTAACAAATAAATATCAATAAAACATTTAGTAGTTTTATTCCGTTAGATTTGTGAAACTAAAAACCCAATAAGTTATGAAAGCTGTAAAAGTATTAGCAATTGTGATGTTAGCTATATTTAGCTACACTGCTGTAAGCGCACACACAATGCACCACAAAAAGCATTGGCACAAAAAACACTGGCACAAAAAACATCACATGTAGTGATAAGAAAGGCCCCGAAATTCGGGGCCTTTTTCATTTGAGCTTAACTATTAACTATTTGTCTTGCGACTTTATGGAAACTTCTCCGTTGGTTTTATTTGCCTTAACATAGATCAGGTATTTTGAAACATCCTCGCCGTTGGTTTCGTAGCTTGCCGACGCGGAACTACCCTTAACATGTGATTTTACCGAGATCTTTATTGATTTTCCGTCGCCTGATTCATGAATATCAAGGTTAAACCCATTATCCTTAAACAATTTCATCTCATCCTTTAAATCGGCATTATTTACATTAGCTAGGTCAATTAAGGCAACCAGCATTGACCCATCATTGGCAGCATTGTTAGTATCAGAGGGTAAAAGTTTCAGGCCTTTATCTAATTCAAAAACAAGGTTGGATTTCCCGGTAGCAGGATTAACAGTTACTGTACCAATGGTTTGTCCTCTAACAATTTTATCGCCCTTGTTAACATTAACACCGATAAGATTAGAATACGCCGAAAACAATCCATCTTTTGAGCCGGGAACATCCTCGTTTTTGGCTACAAGAAGATATGTTCCGTTTACCTTCACTACATTTACCACATCGGCATCAGCAAAAGCCTGTACATACCCTTTTACGCCTACGGAAAATGTGTTGCCTGCAACGGACATGGTATTGCCTGGATCCTTTAACCTCACTAGCACTGTGCCATATTTTGATGCCGAAGTATCGTTTTTAATTACATTTATCGAGGCTATCTGTTCGGGTTTTATGTCTTTCATTGTTACATTCTTCACCTTATTATCGGCATCCAGTATGATGTAAGTCGGTTCTCCACCATTTACCCTGATGCGGTTTATTTTTGTATCCTGTACATTCACCACCTTAATATTATTCGGATCACCAGACAATTGAATTGTGCTAAATGTATTACTTTTTGTAGTGTCTTTTGCAGTTACACCACCATCAGCACTCTTAAAATATTTCACTTCCGTATTTTTGTCAGGAACGGTATCTGTTGAAACCGGAATAGGTTTGATGGCGACTGTCTGTAAATTTTTGTGTGATGCGGTATCGCCGGTTATTATCCTAGGTAACACCTTTTTATCAGTACTGATATTCTATTACCGTTTATTTCTGCTTTCGATACGGTAAAAACTAATACCAGTAACATTACCATTGGCAGCAAAACATACCTTGTAATGTTTGCTTTGGAAGAACTTTTCTTATTCATCATCATGATACGTTTTTTTATGGTAGATATATTAAAATTGTTTACGATCTCGGCTCCCTGCATTAACCCGCCAACCCTTACCAGGCTGTATTGATAAACCTTTTCGTCTATACCGCCTTGCAATATTTTGCGGTCGGTAATAAATTCCAGGTTTTCTTTTACGGCTTGCTTCATGAACCACACGCCGGGATTAAACCAGTAGAAAATGGTGCTTAACTCGGCCAGCAGCACATCAAGGGTATGCCATTCTTTTACATGCACCTGCTCATGCGCCAGGATGGTGCGCAGTTCATCATCACTGTGCTTTTCGGGGTTGAGGTAAATGTCTTGCCAAAACGAAAATGGGTTCAAATCCCCGCTTACCGATCTAAAATATTGCCCATAATGGTGGGCCGGGTTTGAACTTCTATATATCCTGTACAGCGAGAAAAATTGCGTGATCAGGCGCATAGCCATCACTACCACACCTACCCAAAACAGGGCTATCGCTATCTGCCAGTAATCAAATGCCTGGGTTTGATGCGTTATAGCAGGCACAACCGCATGCCAGTCGGGCACTATGGTAGTTAATTGCCTGCTTAACAACTCATGCTTTACAAACAAGGCCGACAGGTTGATAAAAGGGTAAGCCGATGAAAAAATTATTCCAAAAACCAGGAAAAACCTATTTAGATAATAAAAAGTTAAAGGCCGTAATGCAAAGCGATAGGTTATATAAAACAAACAAAGCGCAACATTTACTTTCAGTAAATAAACTATTAATGCAGGCATGGCTATTTTGATTTACGGTTTTCAATCAGGTTAATTATCTCTTTTAATTCATCCGCGCTTATCTTTTCATCCTTGGCAAAAAACTCTACCAGCTCTTTATAGGAGTTTTCAAAATAATCGCTTACAAATCCCTTCATAAACTTCTTTTTATATTCTTCGGCCTTTATCAGCGGCGAGTAGCGGTAAGAGTTGGCCAGTTTTTCGCTTTTTAAAAAGCCTTTTCTTTCAAGGTTTTTTACGGTGGATGCTACGGTGGTGTATGGTGGCTTTGGTTCAGGCATTTCTTCCACAAAATCTTTTATAAAACCCTGGCTAAGTTTCCATATAACCTGCATTACATCTTCTTCCTGTTGTGATAGTTTTTCCATGTTAAATTACTAAATCATCGTAAATCTACGAAAGTTTCGTAATAAACAAAATTATTTAACATTTTTTAACGAAGGTATTCGCAACAGGTATTATTCCGGTTATCAACATCAAACAAATATTATTGATTAATGGTATTATAGGCAAAATATACCCAACGGCAATGAATCTTTACGAACAGCATCCTTACTGGTTAATGAAGGATGGCATTGTGGCCCAATATCCTTCGCTTGATAAAAGTTTATCAGTTGATGTAGCCATTATGGGTGCGGGCATCAGCGCGGCTTTAACGGCCTGGTACCTGCGCAACAGTGGCTTGAGCGTTGCCGTGTTCGACAGGCGGCATGTTGGTATGGGCAGCACAGCGGCAAGTACCGCTTTTTTGCAGTATGAAATTGATACGCCTTTAACCGAATTAAGCAATTACGTAGGCGAAGCTAACGCGGTTAAAAGCTACGCGTTGTGCCGCAAGGCTATTTATGATATTGAACACATTTGCAAAACCTTAAAACCAGCCTTTGATTTTCACCTGGTACCAAGCTTGCAATATGCCAGCTTTAATACCCATACTGCTAAACTAAAACAGGAATACGAGCTTCGCAAAAAGCATGGCTTTAAAATAGAATGGCTGGAGAAAGCCGATATTCGTAAAACCTTTGGCTTTGATGCCCCTGCTGCCGTTTTCAGCGAAGATGGAGGCGAGGTAGATGCTTACCTGCTTACCCATGCCTTATTAGGCGATTTTTGCAAAAAAGGGCATCACGTTTATAATAACACGCCTGTTAAACAAATAGAAAATACCAAACAGGGTTTAACACTACATATGAATGATGGCATACAGGTAAAAGCTAAAAACCTGGTGATCGCCTGCGGGTACGAAAGCCTGCAGTATGTGCCAAAAAAGATAACTGATATACATTCCACCTATGCTATGGTATCTGAACCTTTGCCTGATAAGTATTTCTGGCACCGCAACAGCCTTATTTGGGAAACGGCAACGCCTTACATGTATTTTCGCGTGGTGAGTGAAAACCGCATATTGATAGGCGGACGTGACGACCCTTATCATCATCCGCATATTAAGCCATCCATCATCAGCAGAAAAACAATGCAGTTAAAAAATGCTTTCATCAAAAAAATGCCGCACATACCCTTGAAGCCGGATTTTAGCTGGGCAGGTGCTTTTGCTACCACTAAGGATGGCTTGCCTTATATCGGAACCATTCCCGAGAGGCCCAATACTTATTTCGCGCTTGGTTTCGGCGGCAATGGAATAACATTCAGCGTAATTGCAGCTGAGATATTGCGGGATATGATACAAGGGAAAAAGAATGAAAATACCGCGCTGTTTGAATTTAACAGATAATTATTTTTTCTTTTTAGGTTCACTTTCCTTTTTAGCGAGCTTTTTTATTTCATTCAGATCGGTTTCAATTGGATTAGCCTTCAATAATTTAGCGAACCAGATCAAATTGGCTATCATCCAGCGCAGCGTATAATTGGTATAGAAGAATTTTTCGCCTCCGGCCTCCACGTAATCATCACCGGCACCAGCCATGCCTACCCAGTAAGCATTTACATTTGGCGGTATGGTAAAGCCAAGCTCCTGCATCGACCATAGCACCTGTGCGGCACATGAATGCGCGCCGTCTTCATTACCGGTTATGAGGCATCCTGCCACTTTGTTGTAAGTAATAAATTGCCCTTTATCGTTGGTAAACCCATCTTCATGAAAAATCGCGTCCAGCCGTTCGATAACCCTTTGCGATGTTGATGCCAGGTGGCCCATCCATATAGGTGTACCAATGATAAAAATATCGCATGCTTTTATCTTTTTCAATATAGCAGGCCAATCATCACCATTACCCTCATCTGAGCCATTACCGGGCTTTACATCATGATCTACAAGGCGAATAATTTCGGTTTCAATTCCGGCTTCTTTTAATTGGCTTTCCGCTTTTTTAACGAGCGCGCCTGTATTAGAAAAAGCGGGCGAAGGTTTCAGGGTACAATTTATAATGAGTGCTTTCATTTGTAGCGATGGCTAATTTATTAAACTAAAAGTTTAACAAGATGGCAGATGGATTGTTGATGATAATAGCTAATAAATGCCGGATTCTGCGATTCAACTATTATAACTTTTCTTTTAAAACTCCTTTAATCTATCTTCGTTATCCAAAAAACACACCTAATATTAAAATTATGGGCACATCCATTGATCATTCATTACAGCAAAAGGCAGAAACTTTCAAGGCGCTTCACCAGCGTGCGGGTATTTTTGTTGTGCCAAACCCATGGGACGCAGGTTCTGCAAGGGTGTTGGAAAGTTTGGGCTTTGAGGCTTTGGCTACCACCAGCGCCGGACTTGCTTTTTCCCTCGGCAAGCCCGACGGGCATGCATCCATAACCCGCGAAGAAACTTTGCACAATGTAAAAAGTATTATAGCGGCAACGCACCTGCCGGTAGCTGCCGATCTGGAAAATGGCTTTGGTAATAGTCCGCAGGCTTGTGCCGAAACCATTTTGCTTGCAGCCCGGGCAGGCCTTGCAGGTGGTTCAATTGAAGATGCTACAGGTAATCCGCATGATCCTATCTATTCTTTCGAACATGCGCTTGAACGTGTAAAAGCGGCGGTAGCGGCTGCACGCAGCCTGCCCTACCCTTTCACGCTTACGGCAAGGGCCGAGAACCTGATACACGGGCGGCCCGACCTTAAGGATACGATACGACGGCTGGAAGCATTTGCCGATGCCGGCGCGGATGTGCTGTTTGCGCCGGGTTTAAAAACCTACGAAGAAATTGAGGCAGTTGTAAAAGCAGTTGCCCCACGGCCTGTAAATGTAATTATGGGCATTGCGGGCAGCAACTTTTCGCTTGATGGGCTTGCCGGTATTGGCGTTAAAAGGGTAAGCCTCGGTTCGGCGCTGATACGGGCAGCCTATGGTGCTTTTTTCCGCGCAGCGGAAGAGATAAGGCAGAAAGGCACCTTTGGTTTTGCTAATAAGGCTAAACCTTATGCTGCTATTAACGAGTTGTTTAAGGACAAAGAAGGCCTACGTTAGATCACACTTCATTGCTGTGAGGAACGATGAAGCAACCCCACCATGCTGGTAAAATAGCTATGCAGATGTACAAACTAATCATGTGGGGTTGCTTCGTGCCTCGCAATGATGCGTTGGAATTAATGCAAGAGATCAGTGCTGACAAAACAGTGTCAGCACTATTTAAAATTATCCTTCGTAACTTGCATTATCCAAAGGCCCTTGCCCGGCACTATCCCACGTTTTCCGGTATCCACCATCAATCCCGCGCTTGTGAAAGCGCAAAGCTTGTTCTTTGAAATACATTAAAATTAATCTGTCATACTGAGCGCAGCGAAGTATCTATTATACAAGCAGCCGGTGTACCAAGCGCGTGGTGTACATGCGGATAGATCCTTCGCTGCGCTCAGGATGACAAAATGATAACCCAACGTCATTGCTGTAAGGAACGAAGCAACCCCACACGCTGTGTGTCGAATTTGCATATCGCCGATTTAAATTGTGAGATTGCTTCGTTCCTCTCAAGGACGCGATGCATATTTGTCATCCAATGCGACGGTTGACAAAACAGTTCCAGCACTATTTAAAATTAACTTTCGTAGCTTGCATCATCAAAGGTCACTACCCGGAAATAAACCTTATGAAATATTTTTTTGCAACGATCATACCTGTCTTATTTATTAGCATAGTAGCCCATGGCCAGGATATAAAGTTTCTAAATAAATATGACAGTATAACAACTACATCCCAATTGTTCACTCAATTAAAAGGAAAAACTATTTTTTTGGATCTTTGGGCACCATGGTGCGAACCGTGTAAGGATGAATTTAAGTATAGTGATACACTGTATCAAGAATTAAAGAAACGGAATGTGGTAATGCTATATGTATCCCTTAATTCAAGGGTTGTTCCATCAGAATGGAAAGCAGATATCGATCATTATAAATTAAAGGGTTGGCACGTTTTGGCAAATAAGGAATTGGAAAATTCTTTAACAACGCTAATTTGGGGCCATCCAGGTGGATTTTCAATCCCACGATATTTACTAATTGACCGGGAAGGGAAAATACTGCTTAATGATGCGCTGCCTCCCGATCATGGCCAGCAACTTTACGAACAAATAGATAAAGTATTACAGCAATAAACTAATGAAACAAAAAAGGCCGGTCAAACATGACCAGCCTTTATATTCTATGTTTTAACTCCCAGTGGTTAATAATTTCACAGGAAAATAATAAAGAAGGGCAGATCAGTTGATCTGCCCTTCTTTAAATCTTTATACTGGTTTCAGTTTGTAACTGAAACCCCGGATCATGTCAGTTTGCAACTGACACTGCTTAAAGTTTCCTTTTTACTTCAACATTTTCATAAGCTTCAACAATGTCGCCTACTTCAATATTGTTAAAGTTCTGGATGTTTAAACCGCACTCGTAGTTAGCGGTAACTTCCTTAACATCATCCTTAAAGCGTTTTAACGAAGCCAGTTCGCCGGTATATATCACCACACCTTCGCGAACGATACGTATTTTGCTGTTACGGGTTATTTTACCGTCAAGCACCATACAACCGGCAATGGTACCCACCTTGCTGATCTTGAATGTTTCTCGTATCTCAACGTTAGCAACAATCTTCTCTTCAAATGTTGGTGCAAGCATGCCTTCCATCGCTGCTTTTATCTCATTTATGGCATCATAAATAATTGAGTAAAGCCTGATATCTATCTGCTCTGCTTCAGCCAGCTTACGTGCACTGCCCGATGGGCGTACCTGGAAACCAATAATGATCGCATCAGATGCCGAAGCCAGCAATACATCAGATTCTGAGATCTGCCCAACCGCTTTTGATATGATATTTACCTGTATCTGCTCGGTAGATAGTTTCAGCAATGAATCGGATAACGCTTCAATCGAGCCATCCACATCACCTTTAACAATAATGTTAAGCTCCTTAAAGTTACCAACTGCCAAACGGCGGCCAATTTCATCAAGCGTAATGTGTTTCTGTGTACGCAGGCCTTGCTCGCGTTGTAACTGCAAACGTTTGTTGGCAATTTCACGGGCTTCAACCTCGCTTTCGAGTACGTTAAACTTATCACCCGCAGTTGGGGCGCCCTGCATACCTAACACCTGTACCGGTGTTGATGGGCCTGCAATTTCAACCCTTTGCCCACGCTCGTTGGTTAATGCCTTAACACGCCCGCTGTAGCAGCCGGCAAGTATAGGGTCGCCTACTTTCAATTGGCCTGCCTGTACTAAAATGGTGGTAACAATACCGCGGCCTTTATCCAAAGCAGCTTCAATTACGGTACCAACGGCACGTTTGTTCGGGTTAGCTTTAAGTTCAAGTATTTCGGCCTCAAGCAATACTTTTTCCAGCAGCAATTCAACATTTAAACCTGTTTTGGCTGATATTTCCTGCGACTGGTATTTACCGCCCCACTCTTCAACCAAAATATTCATGGCTGATAGTTGCTCGCGTATTTTATCCGCATTAGCGCCCGGCCTGTCAATTTTGTTAAAGGCGAAGATGATTGGCGCACCGGCAGCCTGCGCGTGGTTTATGGCCTCGCGGGTTTGCGGCATCACGCTGTCATCAGCAGCAATCACGATGATTACAATATCTGTTACCTGTGCACCCCTGGCACGCATGGCGGTAAACGCCTCGTGGCCCGGTGTATCCAGGAATGTTATTTTCCCTTTATCGCCCGGTAAAGTTACCTCATAAGCGCCTATGTGCTGGGTAATACCCCCGGCTTCGCCGCCTATAACGTTCGTTTTACGTATAAAATCGAGCAATGATGTTTTACCATGATCTACGTGGCCCATGATGGTTACAATTGGCGCACGCGGAACCAGGTCAGCAGGATTGTCAGTCTGATCAAGGTTTCCTTCCTCATCCTGCGGTTTCACAAACTCTACCTGGTAGCCAAACTCATCGGCAACAATGCTTAGTGTTTCAGCATCAAGCCTTTGATTGATGGATACAAACATACCCAGGCTCATACAGGTTGATATGATCTGCGTTACCGGCACATCCATCATCGAAGCCAGTTCATTGGCCGTAACAAATTCGGTAACCTTTAATACTTTCGACTGCAGTTCCTGCTCCATTGCCAGTTCTTCGGCAGTAGCGGCTACATCATCGCGTTTTTGACGGCGGAATTTGGCCCGCTGTGCAAATTTGCCTGATTTACCCGCACCGCTTAAGCGTGCTAATGTGGCTTTTATCTGGTCTTGTATATCTTTTTCAGATGGTTCTTCTTTAGGGGTTGAACTATGCGGGGTACTATTCCTGTTGTTCCTGAAATCGGGGCGGTTACCGCCGCCTTGTCCGCCACCACCGCCCGGAGGGTTGTTACCCCTGTTCCTGAAATCAGGACGGTTAGGGTTTGGTGGGTTTGACGGCGTTTGTGGGGCCTGGCCCTGGCCATTACCACCCTGCTGCTGATTGCCGCCGCCCTGGCTATCCTTACGCTTTCTTTTGCGCTTATGATCTGCCTGGCTGCTTGACGATGAAGCTACGGGGTTAGTACGTTTTGGTATAACGGGCAACTGTATTTTGCCAATTACGTTTGGCCCGGTCAGGCGGTCAGCCTTGGCACGGATCACTTCGTCATCAGGTGCTTCTTCGGTAGCTTCCGGCGCTGCTGGTGCAACTACTGGGGCTGGCGTTGGTGTTGCAGCTACGGCCACAGGTTCTTCAACCTTAGGCGCTTCAGGGGCAACTTCCTTTTTAACTTCAGCTACAGGCTCAGGCTGTACCGGTACTTCTTTTTTCGGTTCAGGTGCTGGCTCTGGGGCCACTTCCTTTTTTACCTCTGCAACTTCTTTCTTATCGCCAAACTGTGGTTTAGCGTTCAGATCATCGAGGTTGATATTGCCAACAACTTTTACACCCGGCAATACCTGTGCATGCTCTTCGGCTTTTTTAGCTTCAGGTTCAGGCTTAGTTTTTTCGGCTTGCTGCTGGTGCGCGTAGTTGCCCGCATTTTTTATCAGTATTTCCTCGTTTTCGAAATCGCGTGAACGGCGAAACTCCACAGGCTTATCGGCCTGCCCGGGTTCGTCCTTCCTTATCTTACCGATGCTGATCTGCTTGGCTTCTTCTTTAATACTTTTATCAAAAGCAAATTCTTTTAACAAAGCATTATACATGTCGTTATCAAGCCTGGCCATGGGCTGTTTATCAACTTTGTAGCCCTTGGTAGCCAAAAAATCGACAATGGTACCCATACCAATGTTCAGCTCTTTTACTGCTTTAAATAACTTTATAGATTTGTCTTCTGACATTTAATAATTTTTCTTTCTCTGCTTATTTTGTGCAAAAATACGATTTTAATTTTTGGTTATTATATTTATTCGAACTCTGCCTGTAGTATTGATAATACTTCCTTCACTGTTTCCTCTTCCAGGTCGGTACGTTTAACCAATTCGCCAACAGTTAATGCCAATACTGATTTTGCCGTATCTAAGCCAATGCGCTTAAATTCGTCAATGATCCAGCTTTCAATTTCATCTGAAAACTCTTCTATATCCACATCTTCGTCCTGCTCATCAGCTTCACGGTAAACATCAATTTCGTACCCTGTTAATTTACCTGCCAGTTTAATATTGTGCCCACCACGACCGATCGCTAATGAAACCTGGTCGGGTTTTAAATATACCGCCGCTGTTTTTTTCTCATCATCTAACTTAATAGAGGTGATTTTTGCAGGCGATAATGCACGCTGTATGTATAACTGTAAATTATTGGTATAGTTTATCACATCAATATTTTCGTTCTTCAATTCACGAACTATACCATGTATGCGCGATCCTTTCATACCAACACAAGCGCCAACCGGGTCTATACGGTCATCATATGACTCAACCGCTACTTTAGCGCGTTCGCCGGGTTCACGTACTATTTTCTTAATGGTGATCAAACCATCAAAAATTTCGGGCACTTCCTGCTCAAATAAACGCTGCAAAAACTCGGGTGCTGTACGCGAAATGATGATCTTGGGGTTGCTATTCATCATATCAACCTTTGATACCACCGCTTTTACGCTATCGCCTTTTTTGAAATAATCGGCAGGTATTTGTTCCGATTTTGGCAGCAATAGTTCGTTGCCTTCATCATCCAGTACCAAAGTTTCTTTTTTCCAAACCTGGTAAACCTCGCCGGTTACAATTTCGCCTACCCTGTCTTTATATTTTTTAAATATCTCGTCCTTTTCAAGTTCCAATATTTTTGAAACCAGCGTTTGGCGGGCGGCGAGTATCGCACGGCGGCCAAAACTTTCCAGCGTGATCTGCTCAATGTATTCATCACCTACTTCCAGGTCGGGGTCAAGTGTTTTCGCTTCAGCAAGCTCTATTTCCAGGTCATCATCTTCCGAAAATCCATCCTCCATAACCATACGGGTGCGCCATATTTCAAGGTCACCGTTGTCTGTGTTAACAATTACATCGCAATTTTCGTCATTGCCATATTTTTTACGGATCATGCTCCTGAAAACGTCTTCTAAAACGCTCATCATGGTTGGCCTGTCGATGTTCTTGAAATCTTTAAATTCCTGAAAAGAATCAATTAAATTAATATTGCTCATTTTTCATTAAATTGTTTGTTCTTACAAGGTAATGAAGCTATCATGAGCTTGTACATTTTGTTTTTAAAGTTGTAGCTCATGATGGTTCCTACTTGAATGATATTAAAACCTTTGTTTCTGTTATTTGATTAATGGGGATAACGCTTTCAATTATTTCGGCCTTTTTCCCTTTTTGTTTTACTTTTTCTTCTATTACTACTGCGTCCTCTGTTATCGAGGTTAATTTGCCTTCTCTTTTCCCGCCGTCAGCCATTTTTATGGCCAATTCCCTGCCTATATTTTTAACATACTGGCGCAATTGGGTTAGCGGCGTATCAATACCGGGCGATGAAACCTCCAGGTTATAAGCAGTATCGATAGTGTTTTCTTCTTCTAAACGAAAACCTACATACCTGCTTACCGCTGCACAATCACTTATGCCTATTCCCTTATCACCATCCAGCAGTATGATCAGTTTCCCGTTGGAATGCATCTTCACATCCACCAAAAACAGATCAGGCCTGCCGATCTCGGTTATCTTCTCCTCTACCAGTTCCGCAACTCTTTTTTCAATATTCATTTTGCCTTTCTTCGCGGCAGCTATTGGGACTACCGGGATTGATTGATAAACTAAAAGAGGGGGCAAATCGCCCCCTCCATTTAATTTGGATGCAAATATACTACATTTTATTCATCTTTCAAAGCGGTTATTGCTTAAAAATCAAATCTGTGTAGGGCTGATCGCCTAATTTTTTGTGCTGTTTAATATGATCCCACATATTGCTGCCTTTCGCATACTGATAAAAGCGTACAAAATAGGTTTGATGCTGTAAAAATGGGGTATCGGGCGTAAAGGTAACGGTACTGTCGGCAACTGTGTATTTACCAGGTTGAGGGCTTTGATAATCCTTCATATCCGTATCGGCAGGCATGCGGTAAACGGGCACCAGGCTTTGCCAGTTCGCGGTAGCCGAATCGCGGTTCAATTCCTGTACAATGGCATAATCAAACCCGGTTAATTTTAATGAGCGGTTTTGATTGATAAGGCTGATATGAATAATGGGTTTGTTGGTTTTGCTTGCGCAGCCCAAACAGCATAATAATAAAAAATATAAGGTTAAATTCTTCATTGTGTATCTATGCGAAGATAAACAAACCGCGCTAAATATGCCGACCTGCACGGTGTAAAGTAAATTGTATATTTTTCGGCTAAAGCCTTTTGATCTTCTGCATTTCATCCGCCCCATAAATGGGACGGCAATGAATTTTATTTACTTCATTGCCGTTGGCTTCAGCCAACGGGATTAAGTACAATCATAACGGCTTTAGCCAAATACTGATAATATAAAACAAATGCAATAACTAATGATTATATACGACAATTTGAATTGCACCTGCTTAACTTTATATTCGCAGCATGGCTGATTTCAGGCTGGAAGTTTTTTATACCGTTGCCAAGCGACTGAGCTTTACCAAAGCCGCAGCCGAATTATTTATTAGCCAGCCTGCCATAACCAAACATATTCACGAACTGGAAGAACAATACAAAGCCAAACTGTTTGAGCGTAAAGGCAACCGCATTAATTTAACACAGGCCGGTGAATTGCTGCTAAACCATGCCGAAAAAGTATTTCAATTATACAGAAGCGTTGAATTTGACATAAACGCCCTGAGCAAACGCAAAGAAGGCTTGCTTAAGCTGGGCGCCAGCACTACCGTTTCGCAATATATTGTGGCGCCGCTTTTGGCGCAGTTTCGAAATAAGTTCCCCGATGTACAGTTGAGCCTGATCACCGCCAATACCGAACAGGTGGAAAAAGCATTATTAAGCAATGATATTGAGATAGGGATTATTGAGGGGTATTCAAAAAACACCGAGATAAGTTATACCCCGTTTTTAAAAGATGAGCTTGTTTTGGCATGCAGCAGCAAGCATCCATTGGCAAATAAAAGTTCGCTAAGTATTGATGAGCTAAGGGATATCCGTTTTGTACGGCGGGAGCAGGGTTCGGGTACACTGGAGGTTATCGAGCATGCCCTGAAAGAAGCCGGACTAAACCCAGCCGATATGCAGGTTGAAATAAGGCTGGGGAGTACCGAAAGTATAAAATCGTACCTGTTAAATGCGCCTTGCATGTCGTTCATATCTGTACATGCGGTTACAGATGAAGTAAAAAGGGGCGATCTTAAAATAATAGATGTCGAGGGGCTGAGCATTGAACGCAGCTTTTATCTCATCAGCTTACAAGGCAAAATAACCGGTCTGGCCGATCTGTTCTTCCATTTTTCCCAACACTTTATAACTTGAAGTTATAGGAGATTAATATTTACGATTTGACCCCTGCGCCATTGATGCAGACTTTTGTATCATCAAAATACAAAAGCAAATGGATAACACCGGCATCAAGATCACCCACCCTATAGCTTTCTTAAACATCAACCCTCGTAAAGCCATTTTTATACTGGCCCTACTGTTATGCCTTTTGCCTCTTGTTTCACCGCCAATAGCACTGCTGATGGGCCTTGTACTGGCACAGGTAATGGAAAACCCGTATGCACAGCTTAGCCATAAGGCCACCAACTGGCTGTTAAAAATAGCCGTAGTTGGCCTGGGTTTTGGCATGAATGTTTTTAGCGCGTTACAGGCAGGCCGCGAAGGCGTATTATTTACCGTGGCATCTATCGCCCTGGTATTTACTGTGGGCATCTTAGTCGGTAAATACCTTAAGATCGATAAAAAAACCTCCTTTTTAATTACTGCAGGCACGGCCATTTGCGGTGGTAGCGCCATCGCGGCATTATCGCCGGTTATTAAGGCCGAAGAAAAGCAAATATCCGTAGCACTTGGCGCCATATTTATACTCAACTCCATTGCCCTGTTTATTTTCCCGGTGATAGGCCACAGCATCCACCTGTCGCAAACGCAATTTGGCTTATGGTGCGCTATCGCGATACATGATACCAGCTCAGTTGTAGGGGCGGCATCACATTATGGCGCGCAGGCATTACAGGTAGCAACCACTGTAAAGCTGGCACGTGCGCTATGGATAATCCCGGTGGCTTTTATCACTGCATTTGCATTTAAAACCGGCAGTAAACAGGTTAAGCTGCCCTACTTTATCGGCTTTTTTATACTGGCCATGCTGGTGAATACCTACGTACCCTTTATCAAGCCATTGGTACCTTATATAACCAGCCTTGCTAAAATCGGACTTACGCTAACCTTGTTTCTTATCGGCACCAGCTTGTCGTTTAAAGTTTTAAGATCGGTTGGCGTAGTTCCGTTGCTACAGGCTGTAATGCTTTGGGTGCTTATTTCGGGCGTTGCCTTGTGGGCAGTGATGGGGCTGGCATAGAAGCCCCCTCTAAATTTCCCCCTGTAGGGGAAACTTTTGACAAAATGGCGATGTTGTATGAGTTTAGTAATTCGGTAACAGAATCAGGTAAATGATTTTATGTAAATTGCTTTGCGATAAATACTATCCCATGAAATACATTTACCCTATCTGTCTTTTGCTTATACTGCCTTTGTTAATGGTAAGCTGTAAGGTACGCAAGCTGGCAAAACCTGATGCTACACCAACAGTTATGTATAGGGCGCCGCTCAATTTTAGGGTGGTTGGTTATTTGTTAAGCGGAGATATTGCCAAAGGCCGTTCAGCCGGTTTTGACCTGGCAAGGATTAATTATTTGAATATATTTTTTAATGGCCCCGATACCAATGGAAAATTCGTGCATATCCCACACCTCGACTCCACCATTACCGCGGCACATAAGTATCACGTAAAGGTTTTGGCTACTATTGGTAACGGCATTAAGATATCGCTGCTTACCGATACCAACCGCGCCAGGCTTATCGATAGTTTAGTAAGTTCGGTAACCGACCTGCAGTTGGATGGCATTGATGTTGACCTGGAAGGCAACCATATCAATAAGGATTATGAGGGATTTGTAGGTGATCTTTCGGCTGCGCTGAAAGCAAAAGGCAAGTTAATGACAGCCGCCATAGCCACCTGGGAAAGCGTACAGCTTACAGATAAAGCCTTAACTTATTTTGACTTTTTGAATGTAATGACCTATGATGCTACCGGCCCGTGGAATTTGAAAGAACCGGGGCCGCATTCGCCTTACAGCATGGCAGTATCCGACCTTGATTTCTGGACGAATTTCCGCTGTATACCAAAGGATAAATTAAACCTCGGGCTGCCTTTTTATGGCTATGGCTTTGGGCCAAGCGTAAAACAAGAGTTTCATTATAGCGAGATCGTTAAGCTATATTCCGGCTCCGAAAACACCGACCAGATAGCCGATACCGTAAAAAACGTTATTTATTACAACGGCCTTGCCACCATAAAAAAGAAAACCATATATGCCATACAGCATGCCGGCGGCGTAATGATATGGGAATTGATGGGTGATGCCGACGGTGATAAATCATTACTGAATGCTGTTGATAGCACCATTGCGGGGATGAAGTAAGGTAAAAAGAATGTCATCCTGAGTATAAAATCCGCGAGAATCCTAAGGCGGGTAGATATGGCTATATTCCAATATATCATTGCGAGGCCCATGGAGAGGTATGAGCGACAGAGGGCCGCGGCAAACTCATAGCCATTGCACAATGGCTATGTACGGCGACGAGGTTGCTTCGCCGCGCTACCTTATTCACTTCCCGGCTCGCAATGACATTTTTTTTAACGCGGCATGGATAGCGTAGCGAAGGATCTACCCGCATTTAACCAAGCGCTTATTTACTGCCTGCTTTTATAATAGATCCTTCTGCGCTATACAGCGGATCAGGGTGACAAACTGATTTTATGGATTATAATTATTGCTTCCTCAACGTTTCTTCAAACAACTTATATATCCGCTTGTACTCATCCGTCCAGCTGCTGGGTTGTTCAAAGGCGTGGTCTTCTACCGGGTAGGGTGCCAGCCACCAGTTATCTTTGTGCAACTCTATCAGTTTTTGGGTTAGGCGCACAATATCCTGAAAATTAACATTCTGATCAACCATGCCGTGCAGCATTAACAGGTTGCCCTTCAGGCCATCGGCAAAATATATAGGTGAGCTTAGGCGATAGGCTTTTTCATCATTATAAGGCTCGTTTAAAATATTTACGGTGTACTCGTGGTTATAATGTGCCCAGTCGGTTACGGAGCGGATGGCTGCGCCGGAGGTAAAAACATCCGGAGCGGTAAACATGGCCATCAGCGTCATAAAACCACCGTACGAACCGCCATAAATGCCTACATGCTTGGGGTTAACGCCATAGTTATCCACCAGATATTTCACGCCATCAACCTGGTCGCTTAAATCCTTGCCGCCCATGTGACGATAGATGGCTGTGCGCCAGTCGCGCCCATAGCCTGCGCTGCCGGAGTAATCTATATCCATTACGGTATAGCCCTTATCGGTAAGCATATTGTTGAACATATACTCGCGGAAATAATAGCTCCAGGCATAAGTTACATTTTGCAGGTAGCCCGCGCCATGTACAAAAATTACCGCAGGCTTTGCCGGGTCGGGATTTTTAGGCACATATAAGCGCGCGTAAACATCGCTGCCATAACGGTTTTTAAAGGTGATGATGGGGGCATCGCGCCATGGGTAGGAGTTAAATTCCGCCGTGGTTGAATTGGTTACCTGCACCGCCTTTGCGCCCGGTTTATTAGGCTGCAAATATAATTCCGCAGGTTTGTTGGTATAGGAATAGCGTATAGACAGCCATTTTTCATCAGGCGAAAGCTGCACATCGTTATTGCCTTTCATGGAGGTTAGCCTAACAGGTGTGCCGCCGTTAACCGACAGCCTGTAAAACTGCAGGTCGCCGGGATGGCTGATATTGGCGTTAAAGTAAAATATTTTTTTATCGTTGGATAGTTGCAGGTTCTGCACTTCCCATTTACCGCTGGTGAGTTGCTGTTTGTCGCCACTGTTGATATCGGCTACGTAGATATGCGAATAACCGCTGGCTTCGCTCTGGTAATAATACCGGCTGTTATCCAACCATCCGATGGTATTATCGTCAATACCCGGCGCGCCGCCGCCGATCCAGGCATCATTATGCTGCCTGTCGAGCAGGGTTAAGGTGCCGCTTACGGCATCAAGCTTCATTATCCAACGGTCTTTATTATCCTGCGCTTCTACTATAACCAAAGCATTTTTACCATCCTCGCTCCAGGTTGGGGCGCTGATCACAACGTCCCTGTCCTTGTTCAGTTTCAGGCGTTCTTCCAGCTCTTTAGGATAATCCCTAAAATAAGCCGGAACATCTTTAATCCCAATGATATTCTTGGTAATGACGCCATAAACGGTATCGCGCTGCGTATCATAAATAAACGACTCGGCAGTGGCCTGCGGGCCGCCAACTTTGGTGCGGTTCTGTATATCTTCGGTATAACCACTCGCGGTTACAAAATCAGGCACTATGGTATTTTTGTCTTCGGGCAATTTAATAAGGCGGTAAGTGATATAACGCCCGTCCGGGCTAAGCTCAACATCATCAACCTCTTTATCGCCAATAACCAGTTCCTTTATTTTTTTAGGTTGCAGGAATTTGCGCTCGGCAGCGGCTTGCTTTTGCTCTTTATCTTTTAGTTTGATGATATCAAATAGCTCCAACTGCTGTGCTTTAAGCCATTTGGCCTGTTCGGTATCATCATCGTCGTCCTTAGCTTTTTTTGATGCCGATTTTACAAAATTAGTTAGCTGAATTAGTTCGCCGCCATTTAATTTCAGGGCATACAGGTTATTGCCGCGTGTAAATAACACTTCATCTTCACTTGCATTAAAAGCAGGGTTTTCCTCCCTGTCGGTAGTAGTGGTGAGCTGTATAATTTTACCTGTTTTGATATTCTCTATAAAAACATCCCCGTTTTTAGCATAAACCTTTATGGTGTGTTTTTTATTCCACTGTCCGTAACCGGGAATCAGATCACGCTTTTCGTCAATACCTACTTTTTGCGGGTTGATATTGCCGGGGGTGATGCTATATAGCACATCTTTAAACTCATTGTTAGGGTTCCAGTTAAAATATACCTTTTTGCTATCATCACTCCACCTTGGGTTTGATGGCGCTACACCCATCCATTTTGGGTCGCGCATTATTTTTTCAATGGTAAGGGTATCCAGCTTTTGCGCAAAGGCATTAGTGCATACCGCTATTAACAGGAGGGTAAAGAGTTTTTTCATTTTTAATGAGGTGCGTTAAAGCCGCAATATAACAGTTTCGCTAATATTAGTATTTTTAGAAATTGCATTGTTACAAATATGGAATTAAAAGGACAAGGTTTTACGCTTCGCGGATGGCGGCTGGATGATGCCGAATCGCTACAAAAGCATGCGGATAATCCCAATATTTGTGCCTTTTTGCTGGATAATTTCCCGCATCCATATACCATGGAGGCCGCCGTTAACTGGATAAACCTGGTGCTGTACCAAAACCCGGTGGTTAATTTTGTTATAGCTATTGATGACAAAGCCGTTGGTGTAATAGGCCTGGAAATGCGCGACGATGTTTACCAAAAAGCGCCATTATTAGGTTATTGGCTAAGCGAAAAGCATTGGGGCAATGGCATAATGCCACAAGCGGTAAAATTAATAACTGATTATGCTTTTGCCCATTTGGATATTGTACGCATACAGGCGGGTGTATTGAGTAATAACCCACGATCAATGCGGGTGCTGGAGAAGGCCGGGTTTGTGAAAGAGGGCATACTGCGGAATGGAATTTTTAAAAACGGTGTAGTTTTGGATGAATGGATCTATGGGATGGTGAAGGAGTGAGTAAAGTTAAAAATACCACTTAAACAATTTGGAAGCTGCGCCGCTACCGCAAGCGTCCCGCTTGTGGACAAAGGACATTTCTACGCTGTTATAATTTTCACCAACCCGTTTATATCGCAATAATCTCTTGCGCTGCTATGTAAGTATTCATAATCATTCTCAACAAAACCGGCAATCACGGGATTATCATGTATATAATCAATTTTTTGCTGGATCACATTAGCGCTCCATAATTCGATTGGTTGATTATGCTGTTGCCAAAATTGATTATTAGTGTTATTGGAATTTGTTTTTGCCGCTTTCTTAAAAGAATTTAACAACCATTCTTTTCTACTCTCCTGTATATTATTCTGAATAAGTGCTATTAATTCTTTTGATGTAAAAGATTTGAAATCGCGTATCAACTCTTCTGGCTTTTGTATAGTTGATCTGAAAACTAATGCACGTGACTTGGCATTATGCACCATGCATGTATTTCCATTCCTTTTTTATCTACACAAAAGTTTAAATTTTTAACTAAGCATTCAAAATAAACTTGCCTTACAAATATATCAACCCAAAAAACCGTAGCAAAACTTACAAAGTATAGCCCTTCGGCATTAAGAAACTTATAATTACGGCTCATTAACTAAAAATACATGTTATCTGTATATTTTACAAATATGCGGTACTGATATAACGCGCTTATATAAAATGCGTAACCTGTCCTTCGTCCACAAGCGGGACGCTTGCGGTAGCGCATCTGTAATACTGTTCTTTAATTCACCTCCCGCCCATTCAAATCCACCGTTCTGGCAAAGGGGTTTAAAAATTTATTGGCCAGTATGGCAAACTCGCGGCGGGTTATGGGCTTGTCCATATCAAAATCTGAGGTGAAGTTGTATTGTGTTTTCCAGGCGTTACCGATGCTTTTGCGCAGGTTATCAGGGTCGGTCAGGGTAAGATCGCTGATAAAGGACAGCAGGTTACCAACGGTAAATTGCTGTCCCGGTTTCTCCTTACCGAACCATAAAAAAGCACGGGTGTATATCTCTAATAAAACAGGCCTTACTTCGGCGGTGGTAACTATTGAGTCGGGGCTGAACACGAATTTCAGGTGCCCGTCTTCCCATTTACAAACGCCTTTAAGCAGCCCGGTAGCACAAACCTGTTGTACGGCGCGCCAGTAGGGGTCGTCAGCTATGTCTCCGAACGGCAGGATATAGCCTTTAAAATCCAACAGTTCCCCTTGTATGATCCTTACATTTAAATTAGCAGTGGTAGTTTTAAAAAATGCGCAATAGGCGGCAATAACGCCAGCACCCTGCCCTAAGGCTAATTGAGCCTGTATATTTACTATAAGTTTTTTCGCGGGTAATATTTTTTCAGTAACCAGTAAGTTATCCACTCCATTTGCAACAAATGCCCTGATGGGTATGCAGTAATTGGGGAAAACCGGATAATTGTATTTAATAAAAATATTGCCGGCATAATACCTGGGCGAAAAATCACCAGTGGCAACTGATGTACGATAATAGTCAGCACTATTTTTATTTTGGTCGCTATCAAAATCGGTATAGGTTGCCCCTGCTTTGGCGGCAACCGCGCCTGTTTCGGTAGCATCAATAACTACTCTTGGTTTTATGGTTTCGGTTTTGCCATTTTGGGTGATGCTTAATTCCCAGCGGTCACCATCCTTAATTATATTGGTAAAAGTCGTGTTTAGCTGAATGGTAAGATTTTTTACTGTATCAGCAATCCGGGTGAGCATAGCCGCGGCGGTATCAGGCTCAAATTGCAGTGGCGCGCTGGATGTTGAATCATAACCCGGTGTTTTTTTATAATGCTCCCTTACCCGCCTGCGGAACTCGCCCCATATGCCTGATGGCAAGCTTTGGTCGGCAAGTATCGTAACTATTGTGCCGCCTGTCATACCAGGTAATAGCCGCGGGGTTTGCTCAATAAGTATAGTTTTTACTTTGCTCCGGGCGCTTTGTATGGCCGCTGTTACACCGCTGGGGCTGCCGCCTACCACCAGCACATCGGTTTTAATGGTTTGTGCGCTGGCAATGGCACAATTAAAAACAATAAGCAACGCGGCTAAGCTTTTTATCATCAAATTAAAATAGCAAAACGCTAAATTAGTTTAAAGCTTGCTGAACATTAAAAATATACTAAATTTAATTTTTATTAATGAAATATGACAGACGAACAAATGAAATATCCCGTTGGGAAATTCACTCCCCCGGCATCTTATACCGAGAGTGATCTGCGGCATTGGATAAATGAAGTAAAGGTATTCCCGGGCAAGCTTCGCCAGGCCGTTATTGGGTTAAGCGAGCAGCAGTTGGATACCCCATATCGTACCGGCGGCTGGACGCTGCGCCAGGTAGTGCACCACGTGGCCGACAGTCACATGAACTTGCTCATCCGTTTTAAACTGGCCTTAACTGAAAACAACCCAACCATTAAGCCTTATGAAGAAGCCTATTGGGCCTTGCAGCCCGATTACCGCATGCCGGTTGAATCATCATTAAAAATATTAGAAGGCATACATAGCCATTGGATAGCCTTGCTGGAGAGCTTTACCGAAAACGAATGGAGCCGCAGCTTTACCAACCCTGAATCGGGCCAGACCATACCTTTAAAAAGGGCATTAGGGCTGTACGCATGGCATGGCAGGCACCATTTGGCACATATAACCGAAACCACTAAGAAATTTTGACCGTTGATTGACCGCTGATTTTTTGACCGTTGATTTCTTTGATTGATATGATTTGGTTGATTTATCCTATCCCCTTATGATGAAACCGTTGATAATTTTGTTGCTTTTGATGATAGCCAAAAGTGGCATCGCGCAAATAAAAGCTTCAAAGATAGATAGCGCCGCTGTTCCGAAATACATTAAGTACAAAGGCGGGCTTGATACCGCTGTACGCTATACCGATAAGGATGGCGAGCATATCATCATTACTTCGGAAGATTTTAAAGAAAACGATGATGCTAAATCTGCTTACCTGTATGCTTACTGCTATAAGGTCGCAGGTAATTCAGCAAAGCTGGAATGGCAGCTATATGACCTGATAGAGGATTGTACAGTGGATATCACCTCCGATTTTCTACCAAAAACCTTCGCCATAACCGACCTTAACCATGATGGCCTTGCCGAAGTATGGATCATGTATAAAAATGCCTGCCGGGGCGATGTTAGCGGCAGTACGATGAAAGTAATTATGCACGAAGGCATTAAAAAATATGCCATGCGGGGCACTTGCAGGGTAAAAATTAACGGCACCGATTACGCAGGTGGCAACTATACCTTTGACGAAGTATTTAAAGCAGGCCCCGAAACTTACAGACTATATGCACAGCAGCTTTGGAAAAAGCATGTGAATGAAACGAGTTTTGGGTTGTGAACCGGGATTTTTAACTTATTATGCTTACGCAGAAAGGGAATGATGCACAAATGGCAGGTCAACCACCTCGCAGCTAAATATTTTGCTTAAAAAGGAGGGAGCATGGTACTGATGCCCGTCTTTTATTTTTATATCTGTCTGTTTGTTTTTGCAGCAATTCATTTTGCCGGGCATCGTGCTGTGCATGCAATCTTTGGCGGCGATATCAATTTTTACCGCAGTTACCAATGTGCCGCAATAGTGCAGATTAAGCGCGAAGCCAACAGCCATAATTAAATACAGCATTGTCAATATGCCCGATCTTTTAAACATGGCACTAAACTACGGCTTTAACTTATTGATTACAAATAACAACGGCTTATTTTTAAGCAAGATAAAATGTGCAGAACCTCAGTAATCACTGCCCTCCGTTCTGCTCCGCCTGATTTTTCAACTGGGTATTGGCAGTAATAATTATCTCTACACGGCGGTTTAAGGCCCGGCCTTCGGGTGTGCTGTTAGTGGCAATGGGGTCGGCCTGGCCCTTGCCTGCTGTGGTTAAACGCGCATCGCTTACGCCAGCCGCAACTATATAGGTTTTTACCGATTGTGCCCTCCTGATGGAAAGATCCAGGTCATGATCAGCTGTCTCAATACTATCTGTATAGCCGATAATGGAAATATTGGTTTGCGGGTTTTTTTGCATGGAAGTGGCCAGGTTTTGCAGGTTGGTTTGCGCCGAAGGTTTCAGGTTGGCGCTATCCGTATCAAACAATATACCTGAGTCAAATTTCACCACAATGCCCTCCCCTGCACGGATTACCGTAGCGCCGGGCACCGTTTGTTTGATCTCGGCAGCCTGCTTATCCATTTTACTGCCTATAAACGCACCTGCCGTACCACCAACCGCACCACCTATAATAGCGCCTAATGCCGTATTGCCGGCAGCCCTGCCTATTAATGCCCCAACCGTACCACCGGCGCCTGCACCTATCGCAGTACCTTTTTGGGTTTTAGTTAATGAGCTGCAACCCACACCTAAAATGGCTATTGTTGCTATGGCTATGCTGCATATAGCTATATTAATTTTAAAAAACCTCATGCTTTTATATGTGATGTGTTTAACTATATCTAACAGACAAAGCAAATGCCAATTGAAATTGTTTTTATATTAATCATATCACCAGGCTTTATTAGACCGTATTAATTACTTTGAAAACATTTTTTTAATATTCAGGAAAAAATACGGCTATAAATAATGGATAACTATAAACCCGCAGCGGGTTGCAACCGGCCCGTTTTTAGTACAAAACAGCAAGAAAGAGCATCCTCTTAAAGGCCGAATTTTATAATAAATTCGGTGCCCTGGCCTAATTTACTTTTTATATTTATGGTGCCGCCCAGTGCTTCTACCTGGGTTTTTACCATAAAAAGCCCCATGCCCTTGCCTTCGGTGGTTGTGTCAAAGCGTTTATATAGGCCAAATAGCTGCTCCCCGTTCTTTTCAAGGTCGATGCCTTTGCCGTTGTCTTTAAAATACAGCTCTATTTTGTCTTTAAGTTTACGGCTTTTAATAGTAATTACGGGGGGCACACCAATTTGGCGGTATTTTATGCTGTTGGAGGCCAGGTTATGAAAAATGCTGTACAGGTAGCTGCGGATGCTAAACATTGAACCTATCTCATCAAAGGAGCAATTAAATTGTACGCTTTCATTCACTATGGTATTGTAAAGGCTTGTTTTTATGGCATTGATCAAAGATTCAAAATAAACTGTTTCCTTTTTTTCATTAACTGCCCGGGCCTGCAAAATATGGTTAAGGTCTTTTATAACCACATCAATATTTTTAATGGATAAAGCCACCCTATCCATCACTTCCTGCCTTGAATCCGGGTCAATATCAGGTTCCATCAATATATCCGACAAGCCCATTATATTGGCAACAGGCGCGCGCAGGTTATGTGATACGATGTAAGTAAATTGCTCCAAATCGTTATTATGCTGTATGAGGTCGGCAGTTATACGCTCGCGTTCAAGTGCAGCTATTTTGGCCGCGGTAATATCCTTGTTCACTAAAATAAATCCCCAGTTTTGATTGTCGCTATTTTTTACATTCAGCCAGCGTACCTGGTACCACTCCACCTCTCCCTTGCTTTTTGTAAAGTTCAGTTCATAATTAATGCTTTCGCCTGCTGCAACTTTATCAAGCGTTTCCTTTATAAAAGGCCACCTTTCCGCCGCGAAATAATCCTTAATTGGGGTGTTGATCACCAACGATTTTTTGTTTTGTTGCTGGGAGTATTTCTGGGCCAAAGCGTTAAATGAAACTATATAAAGTTCCGCGTCAATCAATATGTATGATGAGTCGGTATTATCAAAAATAGTACGCAGGTTTGCTACTGATTTTTTAAGGGCTTCCTCATCTAACTTTCGTTGTGTAACATCGGTTACCATCGCCAGCGAACCTTTATATTTACCCGCCTCATCAAAAATAGGGTTTGCTGATATGTTTGCCCAAACATCCCTGCCTTCTTTTGTTACATACCTTACGTCCAAATTTTCCTTTGCTCCCCTTCGTCTCCTTTCCATACAGGCAAGGGCATACTCTTTACCTGCTTCATCCATAAAGTCGTAAAGCTCCTTCCCTATCATTTCCGCAAGTGTATAACCGAGCATATCGGCCATTTTTTTGTTTGCAAAGCTTGTTTTCTCGTTTTCGTCAATTGTCCAGATACCTTCCTGTGCCGTTTCAACAATCTGGCGGTACATTTCCTCGCTTTTCCTATATCTTTCGTCCACCTCTTTGCGCCGGGTAATATCCCTTATCACACCATCATACCTTACTAATTTTCCTGCCTCATCTAAAATGGGGGTGATCTTTTTTTCTACCCAGCGTACCGAGCTATCTTTACGGATAATACGATACTGGCTGTTCACCTGTTCGCCAAGCTGCAATAGTTTATTATCATCAATGATGCGCCTATCCTCCGGGTGAACCAATTGAGCCCAAAGCTGCATGTCGGCATGAAAATCGGCCGCTTTATAGCCAAATAGCTTTTCGCAGGGATCAGATATGCATATCAGTTTTTGATTTGTGAAGTCGACAGAGAAAAAAACCTCGTTAATCGCATTAAAAAATGTCATCAACTCCTGGTAGGGTTCTACCGGGTTTGACATGCTGCTTTTTGCTGGGGTGCGAAATGACATTTTATGCGGTTTGATTCCTTTTTTGCCAATTATTTTAAAGGCAATATTATAATACATTCAACAGATTAATATTGATACGCTACTAACCTGCTAAAAGATTATATAAAGGAATATTATTTTTTTTAAATTGATGACAAGTCTGGTTACAAATATTTTCACTCAAATATAAAAAAAATACTGGCAAAGCGATTTATCGGAGATGATGATAGTATGCGATAAACCCCTGATAAACAAAAAACTGCATTAACAAACCGGGTTACCAGCCTGCTAATACAGTTTACTTGAATTTAATAAATAGCCCGGATTAATTAGTTATCCTGGTCATTATCATCGGGCACACTTGCTATACGGTAGCCGGTGTTGCCATTAGCATCAACATAGGGTTGATAATAAATATCATTTGGCGATACATAATATTTTTTGCCGTTTAATGTTACCTTCCGGCAATTGTCGGGCAGTTCATTTACAATATCACCAACTTGTGGTGCTGTGCTATCCTGCGAATCAACATCGCTGCCGTCCGTATTCAAAACACCATCGCGGCCTGCAACAACATATACTTTTTTGTTTTGATCGTTAACTACAGCTTTGTAGTACACACCATTTAATTCATAAAACTGCTGGCCATCAATCACTATTGATCTTGCGCCATCGGGCAGGCTTGGTATTGCCGCGCCAACCGGTGGTGTAGCAACCTGGTAACCGCCACCATCATACGGGGTATAAAACACACCGCCATAATAGTAGTACAAATCATCGCCCCAATAGAACGGGTAATAACCAAATGGCAATATGCCTAAATAAAACCCAAGGTGCGGGTAACCATAGTAGCCAAAGCCGGCCCTGTAAAAGCCACCCCGGTTATAAGCTACTGCACCGTGAAATGCACCCGAACGTGCTACAGCGCCGGTTCTTGAACCTGCAAAGCTATGCCCGCCGAAACCGCTAAAGCCGTGCGCGCTAACACCACCACTTGCACCGTGAAATCCTCCGCCGCCGCCACCACCGTGGTGTTGGGCGCTGGCAGTAAAATTAACTGCCACTAAAAGCAATCCGGTTAAAAATAATCCGGATGCATATTTATATAACTTTTTCATGATATGGAATAAAACAGATTTTTTTATAAAGTATAAATCACTTTAACATAATATTAGACTAAAAAAGCACTAAAGGTTTAATCGTTGCGATAATTTTTTTATGATTTTTATTTGGCTGATAAACAATAAAAAATCATAACGTATAATCCCTAAACAAAAGTGCATTATTATATACAGATATATAGTTTTTTTAACAATTTTAACATATAAGTTACAAAAAAGCCCGGCTATGGTGCCGGGCTTTGTTTTGCTGATCAATTTTAAGGTACTTATTGCACCTGGAAGCTGTTATGGAAGCTTGTACCGTCAGGATAAAAACCTGATATAACCAGTACGCCGTTACGGGTATTTGTAATAGCGTTATCCATATCGGCAACGGTGCTTATAGGATGCCTGTTAATATTGGTGATAACCGACCCTACGGGTATCTCGGTATCATCAAACAAGCGGCCCGGGCGAACCTGCGTAACAACAACACCCGAGTTAATGTGGAACTTGGCTTTTTGCGATGGTGTTACCGGCATAAAGCTTGCCCCCAGTTTGTTAAACAGCTCGGCAGCTGATTTTGATACTGCTATTGCACGCACAGGCGGGGCAATATCAGCCTTTAGGGTTACGGTGAAGTTCTTTTCGGCGCCATCGCGCATTACTGTCAGGTGAACTTTATCACCGGGCTGTAATTCGCCAACGCGTTCCTGCAGATCTGATGATTCATAGATCGGTGTGTTTTCAACCTTTACAATCACATCGCCTGCTTTTATACCGGCCTGTTCGGCGCCACCGCCCGGTACCAGGGTGTTTACATAAAGGCCCGTGGTGTTGTCAATATGCAATTCCTGTGCAACATCAGGGTTTAGTTCCCTAAAGCTCACTCCTACATATCCGCGTTTAACAGCACCGTATTTCTCAATATCATTCAACACCTTTTTAGCCAGGTTGATAGGGATGGCAAAACCATACCCTTCGTATGAGCCTGTTTGCGATGCGATGGCAGAGTTAATACCGATCAGTTCGCCCCTGGTATTTACCAAAGCGCCGCCGCTGTTGCCGGGGTTAATTGCCGCATCTGTCTGGATGAACGACTCGATGGCTTTGCTCGTTCTTTCAGACGGCTGATTGGATGTACGGTCAAAAGGATTCTGATTCTGATTATCCTCGCTGCCGATGATACCTATGTTACGGCCTTTCGCGCTAACGATACCCGCCGTAACGGTTGATGTTAGATTAAACGGATTGCCTACCGCCAAAACCCACTCGCCAACTTTTGCATCGTCGGAGTTGCCTAACTTTACAATAGGCAGGTTGCTGGCATCAACCTTTATCAATGCCAGGTCGGTATTTGGGTCGGTACCTATAACTTTAGCCTCGAAAGTACGGTGATCATTTGTGGCTACCGTAATTTTCTCGGCGTTTTCAACCACATGGTTATTGGTAACGATGTAACCATCAGGAGAAATAATCACGCCCGAACCTGATGCCATCTGCGGCCCTTCGGGGCGGATACGCTGGCCAAACATGTTGCCAAATAATTGCTGCAGCTGATCCTGATCCCCACCACCCGATGCCTTATCGGAATAAGTAACACGGATATAAACTACCGCCGGGGTTACCGCCGCAGCGGCCTGTGTAAAATCAACCTCGCCTGCCGATGATGTGATAGGGGCCGAAGGGTTACTTGCAAAATAAACTTTTTGTTTGTCCTGGAAACTCATATTATCATCGTATTTTTTTTCAAATACCTTGTATGTTCCCAGGGCCATAGCGCCTCCTAAAAAGGCTGTTAATAGTGTTAAACCAAACTTTTTCATATATGTCTCACTTTTCTTTTTATATATATTATTTTTTAACATTCAAATATAATACCATATAGACGGCAAAATCAATGGGATGTTATTAGCATTTTTGTTAAATAATGTTAAAATAAAATTACTTTTTAATAACCGTTGTTTGAGTGGCTTGTTTTAATATTGTAAGGTAATATCATCAACAAAAACTAAGTGAAAATACAGTTTTATAAATACCAGGGTGCAGGCAATGATTTTATTATGGTTGATAACCGCGAAAATACTGTTAATCACCATGATAGTAAGCTAATTGCACACCTGTGCAACCGCCGCTTTGGTATTGGTGGCGATGGCATTATGTTTTTGCAAAATACCAGCGGCTACGATTTCGAGATGGTCTATTACAATGCCGATGGCAAACCCAGCAGCATGTGCGGTAACGGCGGGCGTTGTATTGTAGCCTTTGCCAAATATTTGGGCATTATTGAAAATGAAGCTGAATTTCTGGCGGTTGATGGGCCGCATTATGCCAAAATTTCAGCCTCCGGCGATTGGGTAAGCCTGCAAATGATAGATGTTGACAGCATTACCAATGATGGCGATGCTTATGTACTAAACACCGGATCGCCACATTATGTAAAGCTTAGCGATGGCCTTAAGGATAAGGATGTTTACCATGATGGCTACGCCATTCGTAATAATGATACTTACCGCGCCGATGGCATCAACGTAAATTTTGTTGAGCCAAATGGCAGCGGCTATTTTGTACGCACTTTTGAGCGCGGGGTTGAGGATGAAACTTACGCCTGCGGCACGGGCGTTACCGCCGTAGCGCTGGCAATGGCCAAACATAAACATGAAACCGGGCATATAGTCACCCCCATAAAGGTATTAGGCGGCGATCTCACCATCCGCTTTGATTATGATGGGATAACCTTTACCAATATATTTTTGGAAGGCCCCGCGGTGAAAGTGTTTGAAGGGGAATGCCCCCTCTAAATCTCCCCCGGTAGGGGAGACTTTTCTTTAATTTTTTGAAGCCCTCCCTTCCGGGGAGGGTTGGGTGGGGCTCCTTGTTAACAATTATTTAACACCAAACATTTTATATTACTGCAAATTCTGTTTACGTTTGATTTTTTTGTTGATGTAGCTTCTATAAATTTTTTATAGAACAGATGCTACGTGTTGACAGTACAAAACCTTGCCAGATAATTTATGCCATAGCCCGGCATGAATACCTCGGTTTTGTTATTGAGCCGCATATCGTTCAGCTTAATCCTAACGGCGAATTTTCATTAACTCATCAGCGTTTATTCTCCAACACGGCCAAAGAGTTTGTGCATTGTATTGATGATACCGACCTGAAGCTGATAAAAATACTGGAGGAGATCGAGCAGGGCAACATTATTAAAAAGTTTCATAAAAAGCTTATCCGTCCGTTTGAGTTTTTCACCAAAATATTTGATGAAAAGCTGTTTGAGGTTATCCGCCCCAAAATGGAGAAACGCATGGCCGATGCTTTAGGCCTGCTGGGCGATAAGCCAATTTACCTGATGAGCAAGGAAGGCTACCCAGCCGAGCGTAAGCTACAGATAGCTACCGAAGCGGCAACGGTGCTGTTCCATTTCAGGCGCGACGATACCGAGATAAGATATTTCCCTACCATTAAGTACCAGGGCATGCGCATTGAATTTATGTTCAAAAGCGCAGAGATCATTTGCAACTACCCCGCCTGGATGCTGCTGGACGATACGCTTTATTATTTCGACAAGGAGGTAGAGGGTAAAAAACTGCTGCCGTTTCTTAACAGGCGTTACATTTCTATCGCGCGGGCCTCGGAGAAGCCTTATTTTGAAAAATTTGTTATCCCACTGATAGAAAAGCATAATGTATATGCCGAGGGCTTTATCATCAACACCGAAAAGTATGAAGCCATACCTATATTAAAGCCTATTTATGTAGAGGGCGGCACTTCGCAATTGCAGCTTAACTTTAAATATGCCGATAATATTTTCCCTTATGGCGATGGCAGGCATGTTTCGGTAACGATGGATCTGAATGGCGCGGTGCCTGTTTTTCATCGCATCAAACGCTCGCTCACCTGGGAAAAGAATAAGCTGCATGAGCTGGAAACAATGGGTTTAAAAACGGTTTCATCGCTGTTTCAAAACCTGGAGGTTAATAGTACTGACGAAGAAGCGGACCAATCGTTTTCGGTATTTGAATGGTTGAACCATCACCATGATGAATTGGTTGAGCAGGGTTTTGTTATTGAACAGCCCGAAGGGCAAAAGCGTTATGTTTTTGGCGCCACCCGGATCGACCTGGAAGTAAAGGAGCATAATGACTGGTTCGATATACATGCGGTGGTATATTTTGGCACTTATTGCATCCCGTTCATCCAGCTAAAAAATCATATCCTAAACCATAAAAAGGAGTTTGTGCTGCCATCGGGCGAGATTGCGGTGATCCCCGAAAAATGGTTCTCGCAATACGGCAACCTGCTGCATTTTAGCGAGGGTAATGAGCTTAGGCTGCGCAGGCACCACATAGGCCTCGTAAATGATCTTGCCGAAGGCGAGCTGGCCAATGTAACCATGAGCCGCAAGCTGCAAAAGCTAACAGATTTTGAAACGCTGGAAGAAGTGGCCCTGCCGCATCATTTTAAAGGGCAGTTACGCCCGTATCAAAAAGCCGGGTATAACTGGTTCCATTTTTTAAAGAATTACCACTTTGGCGGCTGCCTTGCCGATGATATGGGGCTGGGCAAAACCATACAGGCGCTGGCACTGCTGCAAAAGCACAAGGAAGATACCGAAGCCGGTGGCAGCAAAAGCACTTCGCTTATTATTATGCCTACCTCGCTTATTTATAACTGGTTAAATGAGGCTAAAAAGTTCACCCCAAAATTGAAGCTGATGGTGCATACGGGCGCTATGCGGTATAAATCGCCGGAGGTATTTGGCAATTATGATGTGATCGTGACCACCTATGGCATAAGCCGTATAGATATCGACCTGCTCAGCTCCTTCTTTTTTGATTATGTGATCCTGGATGAAAGCCAGAACATTAAAAACCCGTCGTCAAAATCATATCAATCCGTAAGGCAGTTAAAATCGCGGTTTAAGCTGATACTGAGCGGCACGCCGGTTGAAAATTCGGTTAATGACCTGTGGACACAGATGTCGTTCATTAACCCCGGGCTGTTAGGCACCCAGCAATATTTCATGAATGAGTTTGTAACGCCTATCGAAAAGAAAAAGGATGAGGATAAGGCCCGCAAGCTGCAAGCATTAATAAAACCTTTTGTGCTGCGCCGCACCAAGGAGCAGGTAGCCACCGAACTACCGCCAAAAACCGAAACCCTGCTGTATTGCAAAATGAGCGATGAGCAGGCATCGGTTTATGAAAAGGTAAAATCGGAATACCGTAACGAACTGCTTAAAAGCCTTGAAGATGGCACCTATGCCAAAACACAGATACAAGTATTGCAGGGCTTGATAAAACTAAGGCAAATTGCCAATCACCCGGCCATGATCGATAGCGAGTATGAGGGTGATTCGGGTAAGTTTGAGAACGTGGTGCATACGCTGGCTAACGTTTTGGATGGCGGCCATAAGGTGCTGATATTTTCGCAGTTTGTAAAGCAGCTAACCATTTACCGTGAATATTTTGATAGTGAGGGCATACCCTATGCCTACCTCGACGGCAGCACACAAAACCGGGGCGATATTGTAAAGCATTTCCAGGAAGATGAGAAAACAAGGGTATTTTTAATATCGATAAAAGCCGGTGGCGTGGGTTTAAACCTTACCGAAGCCGACTACGTTTTCATACTCGACCCCTGGTGGAACCCGGCGGTCGAGCAGCAGGCCATCGACCGCACGCACCGCATCGGGCAAACCAAAAATGTGTTCATCTATAAATTTATTACTAAGGATTCGGTTGAGGAAAAGATACTGGCCCTGCAGCAACGCAAACTAAGCGTTGCCCGCGCATTGATCACTACCGAGGATAGCTTTATAAAATCACTTTCAGCTGAGGATATTAAGGAGATCTTGAGGTAGTATAACCCTCCCTTGTCATCCTGTTTATTAAATCCGGATGTCATTTCGAACTTGCAAGAGGTGGGCTAAGAAGCGGGCAAGTGAGAAAACTTATACACCATGTAGGTAATCATGTAGGTGTTTAAGTTTTCTCCTCGCCCTCTCACACAATCCAGCCCCGCTCGTTCGAAATGACATGATAGGTAAATCTATCATGGGTAGGTACTCAAAGGATCTATTATACGAGCCGACTGTGCACCAAGCGCTTGGTGCAGAACGCGGATAGATCCTTTGCTGCGCTCAGGATGACAGATTTATTTATAATTTAGCGTTACATAATTAAAAACACTCGCCCTGTAACAAACTGCTACTAACCCATGTCTTATACACGCAAGTTTTAAATAAAACCCATGCCGGTAAAAACAACCTATAAAGAAAATATCGCAATAGCCTTAAACTCCATAAAAGGCAACAGGCTGCGCACCTCGCTCACGGCTTTAATAATTGCTATAGGTATTACAGCCCTGGTGGGTATTTTAACGGCTATTGATGGCATTAAACAACAAACTAACGAGGCTTTTGCAGGCCTGGGCGCAAATTCATTCACCATACAAAACCGTGGCGGCGATCTTGACTTTGGCAACGGCGGCCACCGCAAGGTTTATCCGCCTATTACTTATGAACAGGCTACACGCTTTAAAGATTCGTTTAATCTGCCTGTACTGGTAGCCGTTAACCTAAATATCTCGGGTACGGCAATAGCGGCGTATGGCAACAAAAAAACCGATCCGAATGTGTCGTTCATGGGTACCAACGAAAATTATTTGCTAACCAGCGGCTATAAATTGGCTTTCGGACGAAATTTTTCATCGTCGGAACTGGAGCATGCATCGGGCGTAGTGATTATCGGCAGCGAGCTAAAAGACCGCTTCTTTAAAAAAGGCGACCCCATCAATCAATCGATACTTGTTGGCTCAAGCCGTTTTAAAATAATTGGTGTGCTGGCTAAAAAAGGCTCGAGCATGGGTTTTGATGGCGACAGATCGTGCATTATACCGGTGCTTAGGGCCAAACAGGTTGATACCTCCGGTAATACATCGTTTACCATTAAGGTGATGGCAAGCAGCCCTGCCGCGTTGAATGCCAGTGTTGATGAAGCTACTTCATTATTCAGGAATGTGCGCGACCTGCGCATAGCTAACGAAAATAATTTCGAGATCGAGCGAAGTGATTCTATACAAAAGCAATTAACGGGCAATCTTGATGATGTTACTTATGGTGGTATCGTGATTGGCGCTATCACCTTAATTGGCGCAGCCATAGGGCTGATGAATATTATGCTGGTATCAGTTACTGAACGTACCCGCGAAATTGGGGTACGCAAGGCTATTGGCGCGACACCGGCCATTATACGCAAGCAATTTTTAATTGAAGCTATTGTAATATGCCTTATTGGCGGGGCGGCGGGCATATTTTTTGGTATGCTGATAGGAAACGTAATAGTTCTGATAACCAAAGGCAGCTTTATTGTGCCCTGGCTATGGATAGCAGCCGCCCTGGTGGTTTGTACAGGTATAGGCCTGCTATCAGGGTTTTACCCGGCTAAAAAAGCCTCAAAACTCGACCCTGTTGAAGCGTTGAGATACGAGTAGTTATTTATTTATTGAATTATTGATTGAAACAATTGAAGGTTTGGTGGTAATGAAAATTATTTTAATCGGTAACCCGATAACTCAACCAATCAATAATTCAATAACTCAATAATTCACTAATTATCAAACAGCATTATATTTTTCAAGGGGTAATCAAAAAGCAGCTTTTCCATATAGGATGTTCTTAGCGCATCGGCAAATGCGTTGGCGTGCCTTTGGTGGTGCATATCGCTCGATATAAAATCTACCAATTGGTTATCTACCAACATTTCGGCCTGATTTTTAACATCCCTGCCATAATAGCCGGTTAACGATATGCTGTTTAACTGAAAATCGCAGCCCCAGTCGTGCAATTGTTTGTATTGCTCCAGGTTCAGGTAAAGGTACCTTTCGGGGTGTGCAAGTATGGGCTTGTAACCATTATCCCTCATCTTCTGTACTACAGTAATATAATTAGCAGGCATGCTTATAAAAGAAAATTCAAAAAGCACATAATTATCTCCCATAGTCATCAAATTATGGTTATTCACGCGGGCCTCAAAGGTTTCATCAAAGTAATGTTCTGCTGCGACCGCAATATCAATAGTAATATTTTCTTTTTTTAATTCCTTTTTAAGCAGTTCGAGCGACGCATTGATTGTTTCGCTGGTATTTTTATAAAAATCGGCCATTATATGGGGCGTGGCAATTATTTTTTTTATGCCCAGCTTCATCATTGCTTTTATCAGGATGATAGATTCCTGCGGTGTCTTAGCCCCGTCATCAATACCCGGTAAAACATGCGAGTGCATGTCGACCTTAAGTGTTTCATAATTAAAGGTGATCTCCCTTTTACTTCTCCTATTTCTTTTAAAAATACCAAACATCTTTTTCTTCTTACAGTGCAATAGTAACCATTATTACTACAAAGGGTTTTCAAATAAATATTTCTCCCATTCCCAGGCCGATTGCATCATATCATCAATGTTCAATTTCGCTGTCCAATGCAGTTTTTGTGCCGATTTATTTACATCGCCCCACACCTGTTCTATATCACCCTCGCGCCTTGCGCCTATTTCGTATTTTAATTTTACACCTGTAGCACGTTCAAAAGCATTTATGATCTGTAATACCGTACTGCCGTTACCTGTGCCTATGTTAAACACATCATACCCTGTAAAACTTGGTTGCTCCATTAATTTTAACGCGGCAACATGGGCTTTTGCCAGGTCAACCACGTGGATGTAATCACGCACACAACTGCCATCGGGGGTATTATAATCATCACCAAATACGGTTATTTTTTCGCGCTTGCCAATAGCGGTTTGGGTGATAAATGGCACCAGGTTTTGTGGTACGCCTATGGGCAGTTCACCTATCAGCGCCGTTTCGTGTGCGCCTACGGGGTTAAAATATCTTAATGAAACAACTTTGTAATCAGTACCCGAGGCTACCATATCCTTCAATATTTCCTCGGCTATTTGTTTAGTATTGCCGTATGGCGATTGTGCGGGTTTTGTAGGGGCTGTTTCAGTAACCGGCAAATGATCGGGCTGGCCATAAACCGTACAGCTTGACGAGAATACAAAATTTAAAGGGTTGCCATAATAGGCATCCAGCAAATTAAGCATGGAGTAAAAATTGTTGCGGTAATATTTTAACGGCATCTTTACCGATTCGCCAACAGCCTTATAAGCTGCAAAATGGATGATCCCCTCAATATCGGGTTCAGTCATCGCCAGGTTTCTCACCGCGGCTTCATCACAAAGATCGAGTTGATGAAAAATGGGCCTGAAGCCTATTATTTTTGTAAGCTGATCGATTATTTTGGGGTGGGAGTTTGATAAATTATCAACAATTACTGGCTCATATCCCGAGTTGATCAGCTCAACAACGGTATGCGAACCAATAAAACCTAATCCCCCTGTTACTAATATCTTAGCCATTATTTATTGTAGTATGTAAAATCTTTATGTTGAATTTCCTTTTCAGGCAACGATTTGAAATATTCGTAAGTGATTTTAAGCCCTTCGCGCCTGTTAACCTTTGGCTCCCAACCCAAAATACTTTTGGCTTTGGTTATATCGGGCCTGCGTTGTTTGGGGTCGTCGGTAGGTAATGGCAGGCTTATCAATTTTTGATTGGTGCCTGTTAATTTGATGATCTCCTCGCCAAACTCCTTTATAGTAATTTCATCGGGGTTGCCGATGTTCACCGGCTGGGCGTAATCACTATGCAATAAACGGTATATCCCTTCTATCAGATCGTCAACATAACAAAACGAGCGTGTTTGCGATCCGTCGCCAAACATGGTTAGCGGTTCGCCACGCAGGGCCTGGCCGATAAATGCAGGCAGCACACGCCCGTCATTAAGCCGCATGCGCGGGCCGTACGTGTTAAATATACGCACGATGCGGGTTTCCAGGCCATGAAAGGTATGGTAGGCCATAGTTATAGCCTCCTGAAAGCGCTTGGCTTCGTCATACACCCCACGCGGGCCTACGGGATTTACATTGCCCCAATATTCTTCGGGCTGTGGGTTAACACTTGGGTCGCCATATACTTCTGATGTTGAAGCTATCAGCATCCTTGCTTTTTTATTACGCGCCAAACCAAGCAGGTTATGCGTGCCTAACGAGCCAACCTTTAAGGTTTGGATCGGGATCTTCAAATAATCAATAGGGCTGGCAGGCGATGCAAAATGCAGTATATAATGCAGTTCGCCGGGTACATATACAAATTTGGAAACATCGTGGTTATAAAACTCAAAATTTTCCAGCTTGAATAAATGTTCAATATTGCGCAGGTCGCCGGTGATTAGGTTATCCATGCCTATAACATGGTAATCCTCCTTAATAAACCTATCGCACAAATGCGAGCCTAAAAAGCCGGCTGCCCCGGTTATCAATATACGTTTACGTGCTGCCATTAGCCTATCACCTTTCTGCCAATACTGTTATAATAAAAGCCACATTCCTTCATGCGTTCCAGGTCATATAAATTACGCCCGTCAAAAATAACAGGTGCTTTTAACTTTTCCTTCATAAAATCAAAATCAGGGGTGCGGAACACCGGCCACTCTGTTAGCACCAATAGGGCATCAGCGCCTTCAAGCGCATCATAACGGGTATCGGCATAACTTATCTTATCGCCTAAAAGCCGCTTTACATTCGGCATTGCTTCAGGGTCGAACGCGGTAAGCGATGCGCCTTCCTTTAGCAGCTCATCAATAATATACAAAGCCGGGGCTTCGCGTATATCATCGGTTTCAGGCTTAAAGGATAATCCCCATAAGGCAAACTTTTTGCCTTTGATGCCGCCTTTGTAATATTTCTTTACTTTTTCAACCAATACCTTCTTCTGTATCTCATTAACATCCATTACAGCGTTCAGAATCTTAAAATCATATTTATTTTCTTCTGCCGATCTTGCCAGCGCCTGCACATCCTTAGGGAAACAGCTACCGCCATAACCTATGCCCGAAAACAGGAAACGCCTGCCTATGCGTTCATCTGCACCTATGCCGCGCCTTACCATATCCACATCGGCGCCTACCAACTCACATAAGTTGGCAACTTCGTTCATGAAAGATATTTTGGTGGCTAAAAACGAGTTGGCAGCATATTTTGTAAGCTCGGATGAGCGTTCATCCATAAAAATTATGGGGTTGCCCTGGCGCACATAAGGGCCGTATAGTTCGGCCATCAGTTTGCGTGCCCTTTCATCCATGGTGCCCACCACTACCCTGTCGGGTTTCATAAAATCTTCAACGGCCACGCCTTCGCGTAAAAACTCGGGGTTTGATACCACCGCGCATTCTATATCGGTATTTGCCTTTAATACGGCGGTCACCTTATCGGCAGTACCCACAGGCACGGTTGATTTGGTTACAATAACTTTATAATCCTTTACCAGCTTTGCTATATCCTTTGCAGCACCAAGCACATAGCTCAAATCTGCCGAGCCATCGCCACCCGGAGGGGTTGGCAATGCTAAAAAGATGATCTTCGCCTCGGCAATGGCATCTGCCAGGTTGGAGGTAAATTCAAGCCTGCCCTCGTTTATGTTGCGGGTAAAAAGCACTTCCAGGCCGGGCTCATATATGGGCAACTGCCCCTCCTGCATCATTTTCACCTTTTGTTGATTTATATCAACGCAGATAACCTGGTTCCCCGTTTCCGCCAAACACGTGCCTGTCACCAGGCCAACATACCCGGTTCCTACAACAGCAATTTTCATCAGTATAATTTATTTTTATGGTGATGAAGCTATCAAGCTTATTTATTTCGCCTTCGGCGGATGCTAAATAATCGTGATGGTTTCATAAATAATTATTGTAATTTTTGTTACTACTTTTAACGCGACGAAGATAATCATTCATATTTAATGCTGCTAATATATAATACCGCTTTACGACTATACTTTTTTGCTGTTTACCTGGCCTCGTTTTTTAATAAAAAAGCAAAGCTTTGGATAAATGGCCGGAGGAATAACAACTACCTGAAACATGAGCAAAGTATATGGTTCCACTTTGCTTCGCTGGGCGAATTTGAGCAGGGCAGGCCGGTATTGGAAAGTTTGAGGGAAAAGTACCCTGCCAAAAAGATAGTGGTTACTTTTTTTTCGCCTTCGGGATATGAGATCAGGAAAAACACCCCTTTAGCCGATGCCGTTTACTACCTGCCCCTTGATACCGCCGCCAACGCCCGCAAATTTATTGATGCCATACAGCCCGAACTGGCCATATTTACCAAATACGAGTACTGGTACCACTTTTTTAACGAGCTGCATAAGCGCGACGTACCGCTGTATGTTATCTCGGGTATCTTCAGGCCGGGGCAAATATTTTTCAGGTGGTACGGCGGTTTACACCGCAGGATGCTGGGTTTTGTAACCTGGTTTTTTGTGCAGGATGAGACTTCGGAACTATTACTGCAAAATATCGGGATAACCAATGCCACCATTAGCGGCGATACACGGTTCGACAGGGTTTGGGCCAACGCGCAGCAACCCAAAGAACTGCCGCTGATAGAAGAGTTCATCAATGGCCGCAAAACATTTATAGCCGGCAGCACCTGGCCCGATGATGAAAAACTCCTGGCAGCATTGGTAAATGAGTACCCCGATTGGAAATTTATCATCGCCCCTCATGAAACAGGTGATGAAAAAATAAATAGGCTGATAAGCCTGTTGCCATTTAACGCTGCCATAAAATATTCGCAGCTTCAATCCAATACTTCATACCCCATACCTCATATTTTAATCATCGATAACATCGGCATGCTGTCGTCACTATACCAATATGGCGATATTGCTTACATAGGCGGCGGGTTTGGTGCGGGCATTCATAATACACTTGAGGCTGCGGCTTTTGGCTTGCCGGTTATTTTCGGGCCTGCTTATCATAAATTTAAAGAGGCTAATGATCTGATAACCCTGCAAGGCGGCTTCAGCATAAATAATGAAAGCGAGCTAAAGGTTACCATGGCATTTTTGCTCGAAGATGGAGAACGGTACAAGTCTATCCGCCAAAGCGTGAAGGATTATGTACGGGATAATACCGGGGCTACCAGCACTATTGTAGATCATATAAAGCTTTAAAATGAAAACACTTTTAACAATCCTTCTTTTAGCTTTAACTGTAATAAGTTATGGTCAACAAGTTAAAAAGAAACAACATTATAGTGCGGTAAGATCATTTTATGTTGATTTGAACAATGACGGCAAAACTGATACCATTATACTAAGCTCATCATTACCACAACGGGGGAATTTTAACAAGCTTACTATTAAGCTGGCCGGATATACAAAGCAAACTTTTGTTGCAAAAGATTATTGGACAGATGTTGATAAATGGTTTCTTGATTCAAACAGAAATTCGCTCAACACAAAAATGCTATTCTTAAAAAAAACAGCTACACAAACAGTTATATTACTTTTTGGTGAAATTGATGGTGCAGGGTATCGTGGAGAGTTTTCAATTATTAACATCGAAAATGATCAGATAAAAATGGTTTTTGATGATGGTAATAGCCATAATTCCGGCATCGATATAGAACATCCGGTAAAGCTTGCCGCCCTTGAGCCAGATGGCAGGCTATGTTTTATATATACAGAATACGGTGAGTTTGATGAGCAGTTAAATAATGCCATGATAGGCACTTATAGTCCCTTTTTTATTTACCCTGTTAATGATAGTTGCAAACTTAATAAACCTTTGATGAAAAAATATAATGAACAACATTATGTTTTTGCAGGCTATAAGTATAGCGAGAATATCAGGATACGTTACCCTAATAACGGAGGTAAGCCAACTATTTGGAAAAAACGCAGAGTTGAACAATGATCTATCCAAAAAATAACACCTTTATCTTTTGGTTTTTTAACCGTTATGTAAAATGGCTGGTTGGCAAACACTTTCATGAGGTTTTGTTCAATCCCATTGCTATCGATAAAAACAAATCCATCCTCCTGATAGCCAACCATTTCAGTTTTTGGGAAGCGCTAATTTTATTTTGTGTGAATGAGCGCCTGTTCAAAAAGAAATTCCATGTAATGATACTGGAAGAAACTGCCAAAAAGGAACCAATTTTAAAATATGCGGGCGCTTTCTCCGTCAGCAAAAACTCAAAGGATATATTGCGATCATTGGATTACGCGGCAGGGCTGTTAAATGACCCTCAAAACCTGGTGCTGATATTCCCGCAAGGCAAACTATATCCAAACTTTGTAAGCCATATATACTTTGAAAAAGGCATATCAAGGATCATAAAACAGGCACAAGGGAGTTTTCAGTTGGTGTTTGCCGCTACATTTGTTCAGTACTTTAAACATAAAAACCAAACTGCTACCGTTTATTTAAAAACCGGGGATAATGATTTTGCTGATAAACCTGTGGCTGAATTACAAAACGCTTATCAGCAGCATTATAATGCCTCAAAACAGTTACAAACCGAAATAGATATATAACCAGTGATCATCGCCATATACATAACCTTTTTTTTTATCATACTGCGCTTTACGGTAACGCTGTTCAACTTTATATCGAACCCAAAGCTGCCACGCGTTAAAATGCCATATAACCAGCTGGTATCTATACTAATACCGGCCCGTAATGAGGCTGATAATATTTTAAACCTGCTAAGATCCATTGTGGCGCAGGATTATGAAAACTACGAGGTTATTATTTTGGATGATGATTCGGAAGATGATACCTTTAAAAAATGTACCGCCTTTGCAGCTAAACACCCCCGCTTTAGCGTTGTAAAGGGCCAGGAGCTGCCGTATGATTGGCTTGGCAAAAATTACGCCTGCCACCAACTGGCCGAACTGGCCAAAGGCGATTACTTTTTATTTTTAGATGCCGATGTGCAGATATATGATGGCCTTATCAATAGTGGGGTGTGCCGCATGCATTTATTTGGGCTGGGCTTGTTGAGCATATTCGCCAACCAGCGCATGATCACTTTTGGCGAGAAAGCGGTATTACCTATTATAAATTATATTTTGCTGAATATATTGCCCCTGCGGCTGATATACCTGGTAAAAAACAGCATGATAGCATCAGCAAGCGGGCAGTTTATGCTGTTTGACGCAGCGCTGTACCGGCGGCACCAATGGCATAAAGTAGTTAAGGACAGGGTGCTTGATGATATTGAAATTATGCGCGAGGTAAAAGCAGCAGGCCATAATGGCGAAGGATTGCTTGATAATGGCATGATAAGCTGTCGCATGTATAAAAGCTATACCGAAGCTATAAACGGGTTCGGTAAAAACTTTTTGGCGGCTTTTAATTATAGCATAATGACGCTTTTGTGCTATATTGTTGTGCAAATAGGCGGCCCCATGATAGTAATGATAACCCTTAACCTGCAATTGATATTATTTATGTGCGGCCTGATCATATTAACCCGTGTGATGATCTCGCTGCAATCGGGCCAGGATGTGTTGATGAATATACTGCTGCACCCACTGCAAATGATCAACCTTACTATTATCTCACTTTTAGCTATACAACGCTATTTAACTAAAACCAATGTTTGGAAAGGTCGCCGCATTTGAAACCTAAGCCTTACGAATCATCCAAAAGCCATCAACTCACGCTGGTTATAATCATTGTGCTTTTTCATGTTGTGGGGATAACGGGCTTTTGCATCCCATCGCTGCAAGCCATTTTTTTAAAGATAGTCCCCTGGCATTTACTGCTGATGTTGGTGATCGTTATGCTCAGTCACCGGCCATTAAATGGCAAATTGTTGTTATTTACTTTGCTGCTGTTTATAAGCGGCTTTTTTATTGAATGGATAGGCGTACACACCAGCTGGCTGTTTGGCACTTACAGCTATGGCAACACCTTAGGTATTAAGCTGAACAATATCCCCTTAACCATCAGTATTAACTGGTTTTTATTGATCTATTCAACAGGGGTATTCATGCAACTGATCCGTGTCAAAAACATATTTACCCGGGTAATTACCGGGGCGTTAATTTTGGTTTTGCTGGATGTATTGATCGAACCCGTAGCCATGAAATTTGATTACTGGCATTGGGCCGGTAATGTTATCCCAATTGAAAATTATGCCTGCTGGTTTTTGGTAAGCGCATTGATGCTTTATTTGTTCGAAAGGTTTGACTTTAAAAAGCAAAGCATAGTAGCGCCGGTATTTTTGCTGATGCAGTTTTTATTTTTTATTGTATTGCGATTAATATAACAGCAATGGCTTTAATTCCCTCCCTTGGGAGGGGTGCGGATGGCCAAGTGTTGGCAGGTAGCGGTTTGTACGACATGCCATTTTGGTAGAGGCGCAATACTTTGCGTCTCTTTGGGCTTTGCGCAATTATATAAGGCGCAAAGTATTGCGCCTCTACGGTTATTCATTATATAATTTTTTACCGTAAATTTGCACCCAATGGGCGCATACAATCTTCAGGTTACTATCGATCAGGATTCAGGGTTTTGCTTTGGAGTAGTTTACGCCATTGATATGGCCGAAGAAATACTGGAAGAAGATGGCTACCTGTATTGCCTGGGCGATATTGTGCATAACGACGAAGAAGTGGAACGCCTTAAAGCTAAAGGCCTGCGCATTATCGGGCACGACCAACTCATAAACCTGCGCAACGAAAAAGTATTGATCCGCGCCCATGGCGAAGCTCCCGAAACTTACCGCACAGCCTTAGTAAACAACATTACACTGATCGATGCCTCTTGCCCGGTAGTATTAAAGCTGCAAAACCGCATCAAATCATCATTCGACTCCAACGAAAAGATACTGATATTTGGTAAACATGGCCATGCCGAGGTGATCGGCCTGCAAGGCCAAACCAATAACGAGGCCCTGGTTTTTCAGGACATTGCCGAGTTGGATAATGTAGAGCTGCCACACAACATCACCCTTTACAGCCAGACCACCAAAAGCATGGAAAAATTTTACAATGTAAAGGATGAATTGCTTTCGCGAGGTTATGATCTGAAGGCGAATGACACCATTTGCCGCCAGGTAAGCAACCGCGATAAGGACTTACCGAAGTTTGTGGCAAAGTTTGATAAAATAGTATTTGTATCGGGCCGTAAATCGTCAAATGGCAAGGTGCTGTATGAGGTATGCCTCAAAAACAACCCCAATACCTATTTCATATCATCGAGCAGCGAATTGGATATAAGCATGTTTGCCCCCGGCGATACCATAGGCATAGCAGGGGCAACCTCAACCCCTATGTGGCTGATGCAGGAAGTGAAGGCAGAGTTGGAGAAGTTTTAAATCAAAAGCCCAATAAAAACGTTTGTCATGCTGATCCGCTATCCAGCGGATCAGCATGACAGAAAATTTATGCAAAAAAGCCCTTCAAACACTGGTTCATTAGTTGCCTTAGCCGTTATGGGTTGCTGGATGGCATCTATTATACTATTGATGCAATGGCATGTAAACTTTGCCAACCCACTGCTATACATTTTCATTTTAGTGCAGATGCACTTGTACACCGGACTATTCATCACCGCGCACGATGCTATGCATGGTACGGTATCGCCCAACAAAGCCATTAATAATTTAGTGGGCTATGTTTGTACGCTGCTTTATGCCTCGTTTTGGTACCCGAAATTATATACCAAGCACCATTTGCACCACCAGCATGTACATACTGCTGATGATCCGGATTATTACGAAGGCAATTTTATACAATGGTATATCCGCTTCATCCGTAATTATTTATCCATCTGGCAAATAGTGGTAATGGCTGTTCTGTTCAATATTTTAAAGCTGTGGATTCCGCAGGCTAACCTCCTGTTGTTTTGGGTGCTGCCATCGCTGTTAAGTACATTGCAGCTATTTTATTTCGGCACCTATCAACCGCATAAAGGCGAGCATCATAACAAACATCAATCGCGTAGCCAAAGTAAAAACCACTTGTTAGCTTTTTTATCGTGCTATTTTTTCGGGTACCATTATGAGCATCATGATTCGCCCCAAACGCCCTGGTGGAGATTGTGGGTGGCTGTAGATCCATTGCGCTAACACATCTTGTCATCCTGAGCGCAGCGAAGGATCTATTCGCGTTTTAACCAAGCGTCCGGTAACCGTCCGCTTTTATAATAGATTCTTCGCTGCGCTCATGATGACAGATAGCTCAGGATGACAAATACATTTAAAGTAGCTGATATTTTGTCACCCTCAAGCTATTTTTGCTCCCCCTTTAGGGGGTTTTGAGGCTTTTATTATCTTTGTGCCCGATATGAGCAAAAAGGGAGTTTTACTGGTTAATTTAGGCACGCCTGATAGTCCTTCAACTGCGGATGTGCGTAAATACCTGCGCGAGTTTTTGATGGATGCAAGGGTAATTGATGTAAACCCTGTTTTGCGCACATTTTTGGTTAAGGGCATTATTGCCCCTACCCGCGGGCCAAAATCGGCTAAGTTATACCAACAGATCTGGGACGAAAAAACCGGCTCACCTTTATTGCATTACAGCAAATTACAGCAACAATTATTACAGCATCGCTTGGGCGATGAATACATGGTTGAACTGGCCATGCGCTATCAAAGCCCCTCTATCGAATCGGCTTTAACCCGGTTAAAAGATGCCTTGGTACAGGATATTCAGGTGATACCCATGTTCCCGCAATACGCGTCGGCAAGTACAGGTTCGGTTTATGAAAAGGTGATGGGTTTGGTTGGGCAATGGCCTACATCGCCAAATATTTCCTTTATCAATTCGTTTCATAATAATGAGCTGATGATAGAAACCTTTGCCAATAACGCTCAAAAGCATCAGCCCGAAACTTTTGACCATATCCTGTTCAGCTTTCATGGCCTGCCGCAGCGTCAACTGATGAAATCTGATCATACCCATAGCTATTGCCTAAAGGTGAATGATTGCTGCCAAACGCTTAACGATACCAACAAATTTTGTTATTCGGCGCAATCGCACCATACCGCGCAACTTATCGCCCAGAAATTAAATATCCCGAAGGAAAAATACACCATTTGCTTTCAATCGCGCTTAGGCAGCGACCCCTGGGTACAGCCCTATACCAGCGAAGTGGTAGCCAAACTGGCTAAAGAAGGTAAAAAACGCCTGCTGGTTTTCTGCCCGGCGTTTGTAGCCGACTGCCTGGAAACCGTATACGAAGTAACCAAAGAATATGGCGATGAGTTTAAAGCCTTAGGCGGCGAGCATGTACAATTGGTAGAGAGTTTAAATGATTCGCCAACATGGATAGAGGCGCTTGAGAAAATGGTAAAATAAGCCCCGCCGAACCTCCCCGGAAGGCAGGGCTTTAAAAATGCGCAGTTAAAGTATCTTCTAACATCACCTATTGGCGGTGTCCGCACCGCCAACTTGCAAAGCGGGCAATTGCCGGTGCGGACACTGGCAATAAGATGGTTTAAAGTCTCCCCTACCGGGGGAGATTTAGAGGGGGCTTACTGCACTTTCCTAAAATCATACGGGTTATACTCCACAAAATCAGCCACCTTAACCCTCACACCACTCACACTGCCGTTTTGTACGGTGAAAGGAAAAACAGCTTTACCTAATTCAGGGTCGCTAAAGGTTACGTAAAAACGGTTGCCGCCTAAAGCCTGTAAATGCGCGTACATTTTAGGGTGATGCTCAAAATGCATCTCCAGGTCATTGGCCTCGCCTGTTGTCACCGTCATATTCCCATAAAGGTCGTTAACATATTTACCGGCATAGGCGCTCAGCGGTAATGCGGGTTGGCGCATCATGGCTATGGTATCGTGCGCTTTTTTATCCGCTAAATCATTCGCAGCCTGATAATTTTTATAATATTTTAAGTAAACATCATTGTAGTTGTGGTAAGGCTGCTTAAAATAGGCATCCATTATATCCCATTTTATCGCATCAAAAAAATCATTCTGATCAGTATTTGTCAATACGATTATACCCAAATGCTCAGCCGGGACAAGCGTTACCGACGATACATAGCCATTCACGCCACCGGTATGCATCACAATGCGGTGCCCCGAGTAATCCTGTAAAAACCAACCCAGGCCATACAGTTGATAATCTGTTTCGCCGTTGAGCTGCCTTACACTCCCTACAATATCCTGTGGCTCGCGGGTAGCCTGTATGGCGGCCAGCGGTATTACCTGCCTTTTGCCCACTTTACCATCATTCAATAAGGCCAGCACCCATTTGCTCATATCGTTTACGCTCGAGCTAATGCCGCCTGCCGGGGCCAGCGCATCTATCTGGCAATAAGGTATGGCAGTTAAACGCCCGTCAACAAGGGTATGCGGTACCGTTCTGTTAAGGGCGGTTGGCATATTTTTAGTAAGGGCCAGTGTATTGCCCATCCCCAGCGGCGCAAAAATATTATCCTTTATAAACGCCTCCCATGATTTGCCCGTTACCGCCGGGATAACCTGCCCCGCAGTTAAAAATGCCGAATTAGTATATCCCCACTTGGTACGGAACGGATAGGTGGCCTTTACCAAAGCCATCTTTTGTATGATCTGCTCGCGCGAGAGGTCGGTATTATAAAAAGTAAAATCTCCCTGGAAAGTTTGGAATCCTATGTGGTGGCACAGCAGATCGCGCACGGTGGTCATTTCACCGGCGGGCTTATTATCCAGCCTGAATGTGGGTATATATTTGGTTATTTTATCATCCAGCGAAAGCTTGCCGTTGGCCTGCAGCATGGCCAGCGCGGTAGCTGTAAAAGCTTTGGTATTGCTGCCGATCATAAACAACGTATTTTCATCCACTTTATCGTTAAGGCCAAGCTCTTTTACGCCATAACCCTGCATTAGTACTACCTTACCATCCTTTACAATACACACCGCCGCGCCGGGAATGCGCCAATTGGTCATTGCCCGTATGATATAGTTTTGCAGGCTGTCGCTGATGAATTTGCTCCTGTCAACATTCTGCGCGTTAGCGGATGTGATAAATAAGATACTTACAATAAACAGCAGGGATAATTTTTTCATTGAAAAAAATTTTGTCGTTAAAAACACTAATTTAACGCAAAAATTATAGCCGCGATACTTAATCAATAAATAAAACCAAAATATTTAACACCACATAAATGAACACAAAATTCTATCGTTTAACATTTATAACCCTGGCTTTTTCGGGGATGATCTTTTGCAAACAGGCAGCGCAAGCGCAATTCGTCAGAACGCATTGGGCAGCAGATGGTTACCAGTATTACGCTTTTCAGGATAGTGGCATAGTTGAGCTGGATACCCGCGACTCCGCCAAAAAAACTGTGTTATTAAGTAAAGAAGCGCTTACTCCACCCGGTCAACCGGTACTTAGCATAGATAATTTTTTTCCATCGGTTGATGGCCATAAGCTACTGCTGTTTGCCAACACAAAAAAGGTATGGCGCTACAATACCCGCGGCGATTACTGGGTGTACGACCTTGAGGCCAAAACCTTAAAGCAGATAGGAAAGGACAGGCCAACATCATCGCTGATGTATGCCAAGCTATCGCCCGATGGTACTAAGGCAGCCTATGTTAGCGAACATAATTTATATGTTGAAGACCTGGCAAGCGGCTCCGTTAAACAGTTAACTTTTGATGGCACAAAAAGAATGATCAATGGCACATTTGATTGGGTTTATGAGGAGGAATTTGATTGCCGCGATGGTTTCCGCTGGTCGCCTGATGGTAAAAGCATCGCTTACTGGCAAATTGATGCCCGTAAAATAAAAAATTACCTGATGCTGAATACTACCGATTCTACCTACTCCTATACAGTGCCTGTAGAATACCCTGTGGCCGGCGAAGACCCAAGCGCCTGCAAGGTTGGGATAGTTGATATCAGCAGCGCGAAAACAATCTGGATGAATATACCGGGCGACAATGTGCAGCACTACATCCCGCGTATGGAATGGGCTGCAAACTCAAACGAAATTATTTTAGAGCAATTAAACCGCGCCCAAAACCAAAGCTGCATTTACATTGCCAACGCCACAACAGGTAACGCTGCATTAATACATGGCGAAACCGTAAAAACCTGGATAGACGAAAAAGATACCTGGAATGATAGCGACCCCTCAGGCTGGGAATGGATAAATAAAGGCAAGGATTTTATATGGATGAGCGAGAAAGACGGCTGGCGGCATTTGTATAAAATAAGCCGTGATGGTAAGGAAACACTAATCACCAACGGCAAGTACGATGTAATAGGCCTTAACCTGATTGATGAGGCAAGCGGCTATATTTATTTTACGGCTTCGCCGGATAATGCTACACAAAAATATCTTTACCGTATAAAAATAAGCGGCGGCAATGCCACACGTATAACACCGGCCAGCGAACCGGGGACAAGCACCTATGAAATTTCGCCTAACGGGAAGATAGCCCTGCATAATTTTTCAAACATCTATACAAATTTTCAGGATGAAGCGGTTAGCCTGCCCGAGCATAAACACCTTAGCGGTACGGTTATTAAATTAAATACAAATGCCCGCATTAAACCGGAGTTTTTTAAAGTGACAACTGCTGATGGCGTTGAAATGGATGGCTGGATGGTAAAGCCCAGTAATTTTGATCCTACTAAAAAATACCCTATCGTATTTTATGTGTACAGCGAGCCTGCCGAACAAACAGTTACCGATCAGTATTACACCGGCTATAATTGGCTATACAGGGGCAGTATGGCTAACGACGGGTATATTTATGTATCTATTGATAACCGTGGCACACCTGCGCCAAAAGGCAGCGAATGGCGCAAGTCCATTTACAAAAACATTGGTAATATAAATATACGTGATCAGGCCATGGGCGCCAAAGAGATATTAAAATGGCCTTTTGTTGATAGCAGCCGTGTAGCCGTATGGGGTTGGAGCGGCGGCGGCTCATGCACGTTGAACCTGATGTTTCAATACCCCGAAATATATAAAACAGGCATTGCCATAGCGGCGGTTGGCTGGCAGTTAAGCTATGATAATGTTTACCAGGAGCGCTACATGGGCGTACCTATTGATAGCGCGAGCCGCCAGGTATTTATACAAGGCTCGCCGGTTACTTATGCCAAAAACCTACGGGGCAACCTGTTATATATACATGGTACGGGCGATGACAATGTGCATTACCGCAATGCCGAGCTACTGATCAACGAGCTGGTAAAGTATAACAGGCAATTTCAATTGATGTCGTACCCAAACCGTACACATAATATAGATGAAGGCGAAGGCACTACGTTGCATTTGCAAACTTTGTATACGCAATACTTAAAGGAGCACTGCCCGCCGGGCGGCAGGTAAACAAGTTGGCGGCAAAAAAGCCTTCCTGTTTATTTCGGGAAGGCTTTTTTTATAAATTCAAATAACCTACATCCGTTTATTGGTATAATACGTTTATTCTTAAAAGCATTCCATTGTGTTACAATTTGTATAAATGGATGTTATAAAGCAAAACTCTATATTTTATCATAATTCATGCATATCGCAAAAAAAACTACTACAGCCATATTATTTTGTTCTTTTTGCCTGATCTGGTTCGGCAGGGCATCAGCCAGTATTTATGCCCGGCGCTGCACAGCTATTCCCTCCTTTACCAAAAGTGACACCGTTAAAACCGATACGGCCAAAATAAACCGCTATCGTATAAATAAAAGGTTCGACGAGGTTTATGTGCAAAATTTAAGGCCGGCAACTTTCGGGCAGGAATTTTTTGATCCGAATAAAACGTTATTGGTATCAGATCTGGCTGCCAACTTCATACTTTTAAGCAGCCCTAAATTGCCTATATTTTTTGTGGCCAATTTCCGGATAAACCTGCGCCTGTTTGCCGCTTTTGGCTCGCCTGTTAAGTCGCCGAGTTATATGCCGGGCGGAACTTTCTATTTCAGAACTAATGACGACAGTTATAACCCACATTTCTTCTCCCTGTCATACACGCACCATTCAAATGGGGTTGAAGGGCCAACCCTAAACCCTAACGGCACTTTTAACACCGATAGCGGTAAGTTCACTACCAATTTTTATACGCTAACCTACCATACAGGCAAACAAACCAGTACAGAAAATTTTATTATCAACCGCTACGATGCCCTGGGTATAGAATTGCATTCGGCATTAATAGGCCTCGGGTATTCGCATGCCTTAAAGGGCAAATATGGCTTTGTGCGGGTTAATGGCAGCTGGATGTATAATATTGCCAAAGCTGTAAAAGACCCTATTGATCAAAAAAAGGAGTTTTTAAACTGGCAGCGCCTGCAACTTGACTTTACCTACATTGCTGATAAATATGACGATTATAATTCTTTCGATCTTAAAAAGCGGTTAAACATAAGCCTGAAATATTATTACCAGTTCCCTTTTATGCAAAATGTATCCTTTTTGGTGGGTGGCGGCTATCGCGGGCAGGATGATCTGAATATCTTTTTCCAGGATAGTTACCCCTATTTAATGGCGGGTGTTGCAGCCGGCCTAACATTTGGCGCTCACCGCGATTAGCAAACCACCGATAAAAACAAAGCCCTGCTGAATTAACAACAAGGCTTTTTATATTAGGTTTACTATTGGTTTAAAATTTCATATCGTTCTCGTCAAGGCTTTCAATTATATCGGCATCGCTATCTAACTTTGTGGTTTGTTTTGCGGTAGACTCGCCCTCAAAATCGCTTTTGCGGCCAAGCAGGGTAAAGTTTTCGGCAACTACTTCGGTAGTGTACTTCTTTATACCTTCTTTATCTTCAAATGATCGTGTCCTTAATTTGCCCTCAATATAAACTAACTTGCCTTTTTGAAGGAATTTCGCTGCAACATCGGCAAGCCCGCGCCACATTACAATATTGTGCCATTCGGTTTGCTCAACCTTTTTACCATCCTTGTTATAATTTTCGGATGTGGCCAGCGGGAAACTTGTTACAGATACCCCTCCCTCTAAATAACGCACCTCAGGGTCTTTTCCCAAATGACCAACAAGTATTACTTTGTTTATTCCAGACATAGTTTAAATAAAATGGCAAACTGTTGTAAATTAACAACAAATTATTCTACAAATTAAAAATATTTTTTATAAATATAAAAATGATTTTTGGTAATGCGAATTTTTCCAGATTTTCTACTCCTGTGAAAAACCATTTTTGTTCTAATTTAACTTGGGTGGTTTGCAATTTTATAAAGCGCACATGCAGGCGCTGATGGGTAAGTATATGCCTGTAAACCGGCGAAATATCCAGTATTTCAGCATCTTGCCCGAAATGATCTGTTACCTGCGGCAGTGCTAATAAATCATTTACAGGCATTAATGATGAGGTTTCTATCAAAGGCAAATCATACATATTTGCCCAGATATCCTTTTCGTGGCGTTTATTTAATAATATTTCATCCTCATTAATAATTAATAAATAGTTAAAAAATCTGTCGCGCACTTTTAGCTTATTTAATTTAACAGGCAAGGTTGTGGTGGCATTATGTTTAAAAGCAAAACAGCCGGTACGTACCGGGCATATGCCACAGGCTGGGTTTTTAGGCTTGCACAGCATGGCGCCAAATTCCATCATGGCCTGGTTATGCAGGCCGGGATGCTGTTGGTTAAGCACCTCGTTGGCCGTTGCCTGGAATGTTTTAATACCCTGTGTGCTATTGATAGGCTCATCAATGCCAAAATAACGGGCCAGCACCCGGTACACATTACCATCAACAACCGCTTTAGCTTCGTTTGACGAAAATGAGGCGATGGCTGCGGCGGTATAAGCGCCAATGCCCTTTAGCTTGATCAACTGATCATAGCTTTGCGGGAAAATGCCTTTATGATGCTCGTGGATCAAGCGTGCGGTTTTAAGCATGTTGCGCCCACGCGAGTAATAGCCCAGGCCCTGCCACAGCTTTAGTATGTCATCCTCATCGGCAGCAGCAAAGCTATTTACATCCGGATACTTCTCAATAAACCTGTAAAAATATGGCAGGCCTTGCTCAACACGCGTTTGCTGCAAAATAATTTCTGATAGCCATATTACATAGGCATCGTTTGTATTTCGCCAGGGCAGGTCGCGTTTATTATGTGTGTACCATTGTACAAGCTCGTTTGACAAATTCATTCCTTACAAAAGTAGGTTGTAAGGGCTTGTTTTGCTTAATAAATGTAAGATTTACGCTGATTTTAACTATATGATAAAAAAAACCTGATAAATATTTCAATCTTTCGTAATAAAGAGATACTTTTGCAACCCCAAAACAGTTAAGTAATTATATAATTAAATAAAGAAAATCAGATATGACTAAGGCAGAAATTATAACTGAAATCTCAACTAAAACAGGTATCGAGAAAGTAGATGTACAAGAAACCGTTGAAGCGTTTTTTAAAGTAGTTAAAAGTTCAATGGTAGGCGGCGAGAATGTTTATGTTAGAGGCTTTGGAAGTTTTGTAGTAAAGAAGAGAGCGAAAAAAACCGCACGTAACATTTCAAAAAACACTGCCATAATTATCCCCGAGCATTTTGTACCAAGCTTTAAACCGGCTAAAACTTTTGTTGAAAAAGTTAGAAGCGGTAACAAACTAAGCAAATAATTCAGCATGAACAAAAAGCAGATAGCTACCATTGTAACAGTTGTTGCTGTTATAGGCTATTTGTATTGGCTACCTATTAGCAGGGGCTCGGTTGAGTCCAAGCAACAGCGTGGCACCGGCAAGGTTGCTGAAAACAACGACAGGCCGGATGCTAATGTAACCGTTCAAATGGTATCGGCTACAGCCAAAACTGTTATTGCGCAGGATCTTTCGGCTAAAATAACCGGCCTCGAAGGCCAGTTAAAAAATGCCCCGGATGATGCTGACAAGCTAAGCCTGCAAAAGCAACTGGCTAAAATATGGGATGATGTAAATCAGCCCGCACCGGCGGCATTTTACTACCAGGCAATTGCCCGCAAGGAAAATACCGCGGCAAACTGGATAGCGGCAGGCAATCATTTTAACGATGCCTACAAGCTAACACAGGATACCACGGCGCAGCCGGTTTTTGACGCGGCTGCAGTTGAGGCTTTTCAAAACGCTACCAAACTGGAGCCTGAAAACCTTGATGCTAAAGCCGGTTTGGGTGTAGCTTATGTAAACGGCGGAGGCCCGCCAATGCAGGGTATTGGTTTATTGCTTGATGTAGTTAAGCACGACCCGAAAAACACGAACGCCATCCTGAATTTAGGATTGTTCGCCATGAAATCGGGCCAGTTTGATAAGGCTGTTGACAGGTTTAAATCGCTTGTAGCCATAGAGCAAAGTACACAGGCGCAAAAGCCCGATGTTCAGCCCTATTTTTATCTTGCTGAAAGCTACAAGCAAATGGGAATGAAAAAGGAAGCAATTGATGCTTACCAAAAATGTAAAGACCTGATCTCTGATCCAGCATTTGATCAGAAGATTGACGCTTATATTAAGGAACTAAAAAATTAAATAACATTTAAATTATTATTATTATGCCTAGCGGTAAAAAACGTAAGAGACACAAAATGGCTACCCACAAACGCAAAAAGCGTTTAAGAAAAAATAGACATAAAAAGAAATAGTTTGCTTTTTATATAGCTAAACCCTGCTAATTTAGGCGGGTTATAGCTATTGTTTTTTACCCTCTTACACATGCGGCTTAGCCGCTTTAAGAAATGGAGTAGCATTGATAAAAGAATTAATTATCGATTCAACCCCCAACGGGGCTACTATTGCATTATTACAGGATAAACAACTTGTAGAGCTACATAAAGAGCAGATCAGCAACAATTATACTGTTGGTGATATTTATCTGGGCCGTATCAAAAAGATAATGCCCAGTTTAAATGCAGCTTTTGTTGATGTAGGTTACGAGAAGGATGCCTTTTTGCATTATCTTGACCTTGGCCCGCAGGTGAACAGCCTGCTTAAGTTAGCCAAGCAAGTACGTAGCGGGGGTTATCAATCAAAGCTTTTAGATAACTTTAAGCTTGAGGCTGATATAAACAAAGGAGGCAAGATCTCCGAAGTTTTATCAAAAAATCAGCTGATACCTGTACAGATAGCAAAGGAGCCCATATCAACAAAGGGGCCACGCTTAAGCGCCGACTTATCCATAGCCGGGCGTTATGTGGTATTGGTGCCTTTTTCCGAGGTGATATCTATATCAAAAAAGATAAAGAGCAATACCGAGCGCAACCGCCTGCGTAAGATAGTGGAGAGTATAAAGCCAAAGCATTTTGGCGTAATTATACGCACCGTATCTGAAGGCAAAGGCGTTGCCGAAATGCAGAAAGACCTGCTCGACCTGATCTCCAAATGGGAATCATTTGTTACACGCCTGCCTGCGGTTGAGCCCGCCAAAAAGATATTAGGCGAAATTGGCCGTACATCAACCATTCTGCGCGATCTTTTGAATGCCGACTTCCAGAGCATTACTGTTAATGATAACAGCATGTATGAAGAAGTACGGTCATACGTTCATGAAATATCGCCCGATTTGGAAAGTATTGTCCGCCTGCACAAACACAAGGAGCCCTTATTTGAACACTTAGGTGTCGACAAGCAGATAAAAGGCGCTTTTGGCAAAACAGTAAACCTTGCCGGCGGCGCTTACCTGGTAATTGAGCATACCGAAGCTTTACACGTTATTGATGTGAACAGCGGTAACCGCACAGCAAGCAAAGAGAACCAGGAAGAAAACGCGTACCAGGTAAATAAAGAGGCAGCCAAGGAAATTGCACGCCAGCTTCGCTTACGCGATATGGGTGGTATTGTGGTGATAGATTTCATCGACATGCACAAGCCTACCAACCGCAAAGACTTGTTTGATTACCTGCGCGCCGAAATGGCACACGACAGGGCCAAGCATACCATTTTGCCGCCAAGCAAATTCGGGCTGGTACAAATTACCCGCCAGCGCGTACGCCCCGAAATGAATATCGTTACCAGCGAGGTTTGCCCTGCTTGCGGCGGTACGGGCACCATACGCCCAACCGTGTTACTGATAGATGATATTGAAACCAATTTCAATTACATACTCGATGAGCAGAACGAGAAAAATATTACACTTTGTGTTCACCCCTATATCGAAGCCTATATTAAACAAGGCTTGGTAACCCGCCAATGGAAATGGTATTTTAAATACGGCCAATGGATAAAGGTAAAAAGCAACCCGGCTTACCAGATCACGGAGTTCCATTTCTTCTCATCAAAAGACGAAGAGATTAAACTATAGATTTTTTGATGTGAAAATATGCAGATGTGCAGATGTTGAGAAAACATCTGCACATTTTTTGTTTGTAGGCATGTATTTCAAACTCACTGGCATTTTCTACCTTAGGGCTATAAATAAATCACAGTGAAAAAAATTCTGCTCGTAGCCTTATTATTATTAATTACAGCATGCCACAAAATTGATCCGAAACAGCAAAAAGCCGATGACCTGGTTAAATCTTATATCAAAAAAAATATTAGCAACCAAAATAAATATGAAGGCCTTAGTTTTAGTCGTCTGATCGCCTTAAGGATCCATTACTGGAAAACCAAAGAGGGTGATAGTTTAAATAGAAAAATTAAGCTGGAAGAAGAAAGTAGCATGCAACTGGATAGCCAGGAAATGACACTAAGAAAACATGCTAAGTTAAATTGGGATAAGTTAAAGATATTGATGGCAAAAAGTGCATCGATAGGAGACACAATGGTGTTAAATATGAATAAAAATATAAGCATGGATATCAAATTTAAAGGTCCGTTACTTGGATATAAGATAAACTATGCCTATAAAACAGAGAATAACCTCCGCGAAACTATTTATCACAAAATAACTTTTCATATCGATTGCAACATATCTAAAATTACTTCGGTAAAAGATACTGTTATTGAGCAATCCGATATTGATTGGTAGTGGTACGTTAACCGGGCATAGATTTAAGTCTTTGTTGGAATTGTCCCCGCTGCCGCAAGCGTCCCGCTGTGGTACGCAGGATGAACATCTGCACATTTTTTGTTTGTGGACGATTTCAAATCATGTACCTTGTAGCTATGAAACTATTACATGGATCTATTTTAGGGCTGGTAATCATCATGTTATTAATCTCATGTACGAAAGCAAAGCCTCGTAATGATGAAATAACAAAAATTGAGTTAGCTACCGGGGACTGTTTTCGTTATTGCCCGGTAACTGCTGTTAGTATTGATACTTCATTAAATTATGGATATTATGGAGGTAGGTATGCCAAAATTAAAGGCTATTATACAGGCAAAATAAGTATTGCTCTATGGGACACTTTAAATATAAAATTGAAAGGAATACACTATCAAAATTTGCGCGACTATAACTTTAGTGTCGATGATGATCAGGAGCTTGAGTTAATTATTCATTACCAAAATAAAATAAAACATATTACCGTACCATCGAGCATGTTGCCCGATAGTATAAGTAAGGTATTTTATTGGATAGCTAATACATATAAGTTAGTTAAACTTAGTCCCAAAAAGGACACGATAAAATTCGAAACCAAGTATCAAAACCCGCCACCGGCTCCAAGTGTTAACATGGTAAAATTTCCATCTTCAAAATCCAGATATAAAAACTAAGTCTTTGTTGCCCCCCGTTAGCGCAAGCGTCCCGCTGTGGTACGCAGATAAATAGCCAATTCAATGCGCCCGCAGTGTAAGCATTTGAGCGGCCACAAACGCGAATAGCATTGTGGCCACTGTCAGCAGGCCAAAAGCGGATGCTTGCGGCAGCTAAAGTACAAGTAGAAACAAAACCGTATTTAATAAACTTGCAGTTTTAAAAACTTCGCAAGTTAATTGCAATTTGAAGTTGTGCTATGCCAATTACGGGTTGTTTCTTTTTTGTTGTTCCCGGTTCCAGTATTCCTGCGGGTTGTCAATTCTTAATAGTTCGTCCTTGTCGACGTTCATTTTCATCGCCATGAGCATAAAAACAGCATATTGTTTTTCCTGCAGCTTAACAATCCTATCTATTCTGAATATCCAGCGGGTTATAAAAACGCCGACAATAAAAAATAGAAAGGCGAAAAATATGTAGCCAATAATAAATCCGGATGCGTTGTCCATGTTTTTTAAGATTTAGGTGAATAAAAAATTATACTTAGGTGAATTGAAGTTACAAAACATTTTCAAATACAAAAATAAAAACTAATTTTTTTAGTAAATTACTTTCCATCTTACAATATAATCTGCACATTTGCACATCCGCATATCTGCACATCAACAAAATGGCTAAATCCAAAATTGCATATTTCTGCCAAAGCTGTGGCTTCGAGGCTGCCAAATGGCTGGGCAAATGCCCGTCGTGCAGCCAGTGGAATACCTTTGTAGAAGAAATTATCGAAAAAACCAATATCGCTGTTCCTGATTGGAAGGCAAATTCAACATCTACACAACGGGCTAACAAACCGGTACAAATCCCTGATATTACCTTTAGCGAAGAGCAGCGTATGCTTACCCCCGATAAGGAATTTAACCGGGTACTGGGCGGTGGTATAGTTGCAGGCTCGCTGGTGCTGATCGGCGGTGAGCCGGGCATAGGTAAATCAACCCTGATGCTGCAGCTGGCCTTAAGCATGCCGCATTTGAAGATCTTATATATTTCGGGCGAGGAAAGCGAGCGGCAGATAAAGATGAGGGCGGAACGACTTGATCCATCTGAAATTCAAAATTCAAAATTAAAAAGTCAAAATTCCGAAATCGAACATCCGAAATCCGAATTTGGAAAAGGTTGCTTTATCCTCACCGAAACCTCCACTCAAAACATATTTAAACAGATTGAGCAGTTGGAACCCGACCTGGTAGTGGTGGATTCTATCCAAACCTTACACTCGGCGCATATCGAATCCACACCGGGTAGTGTATCGCAGGTGCGGGAATGTACCGCCGAACTGCTGCGTTTTGCCAAGGAAAGCTCCACCCCGGTATTCCTGATAGGCCATATAACCAAGGATGGCATGATCGCAGGCCCTAAAATACTGGAACACATGGTTGATACCGTTTTACAGTTTGAAGGCGACAGGCACCACGTTTACCGCATCCTCAGGGCAGTTAAAAACCGCTTTGGCTCGGCATCTGAGCTGGGCATTTATGAAATGCTGGGCGAAGGCTTGCGCGAAGTATCAAACCCATCGGAAATATTACTATCACAGCGCGATGAGCCTTTGAGTGGCATCACCATATCAGCCACATTAGAGGGCTTGCGCCCTATGCTGATAGAAACCCAGGCACTGGTAAGCCCTTCGCCATACGGAACACCCCAGCGCACCGCTACGGGCTTTGATACCAAACGGATGAGTATGTTATTGGCGGTACTTGAAAAACGCTGTGGCTTTAAATTAGGCGCCAAGGATGTATTCCTAAATATAACGGGCGGCCTTAGGGTAGAGGATCCGGCCATCGACCTGGGCCTTGCCGCAGCCATCATATCATCACACGAGGATATACCTATACCATTTAAAACCTGCTTTGCCGGTGAGATAGGCCTGTCGGGCGAGATCCGCGCCGTTAACCGTGTAGAACAACGCATTGCCGAAGCACAAAAGTTGGGCTTCGAGCAAATATTCATATCAAAGTACAACCTCCCATCGGGCGGAAAAGATAAAAAACGCATCGATCTGTCGCGTTACAGCATCGAGGTGAAAACAGTTGCCAATATCGAAGAAGTGTTCGGGCTGCTATTCGGGTAACAAAAAAGGCTTAACACAATCCATGTGTTAAGCCTTATATCTTAAAAAGAAAACTAAATCATTAATTGAAAGTCACCACTATTTTACGGATAACATTATTGTTATAATCTGCTACATAAACATTCCCCTGGGTGTCAACAGCCACACCCTGCGGGTTATTAAATTTCGCTTGTAAACCTGTTCCATCAACATAACCTGTAGTATTGGCGCTTCCGGCTAAAACATATAGCACATCGGTAGTGCTACCGGTAGTTATTTCAAGTATGCGGCCACCCTCATCTGTTATATAAATGTTGCCCTTTGTGTCGCTACCTATTCCGGTAGGTGAGCCTATGAGTGTAGTTTGAACAACGCCACCTGCTACTGTAGTAACTACGCCGCCTTGAGTAACCTTTCTAATGCAATAGTTGTTCAGGTCGGCTACATAAACATTTCCTTTTGTATCAACCGCTACGCCACTTGGTGAATTAAATGCCGAATTGGTACCTGTACCATCGAAAAAATATGGCACTCCTGAGCCAGCAAGCAAACTTACAACACCAGCAGAAGTAATTTTACGTATGGCCTGGTTATCCCGGTCGGCCACAAATACATTACCACTGGCATCTACCGCAAGCCCTTGCGGATTATTAAATTCAGCTACGGTACCTGCGCCATTCACATAACCGCGCAAGCCATTACCCGCAAATGTGGTAACAACGCCCCCGCTTATTTTGCGTATCACATTATTGCCAATATCGGCCACATAAATATTCCCCTGGGCATCAATAGCCAGGCCTTGCGGCGCATAAAACTCAGCAGTTGCGGCAGGGCCATTGCTAAACCCGGCATTGCCATCACCTGCAAATGTGGTAACAACCCCGGCTGGAGTTACTTCCCTTATGCGGTTATTAAATCCATCTGCTACGTATACATTTCCCTGGGCATCAGTAACTACCGACTGCGGGTTACTAAACAAAGCGCCTGTTCCGGTGCCTTCCATATAACCGCCGCCAACGCTGCCTGCAAGGGTAGTTACCGTGCTGGTTACCGATGTTACACTTCCGCTGGTAGTGAATTTTACCACGTTACCATAGGCTATACCCGCGCTATTACTAGCATAGGCCCTTAAATAATAAGTAGTTGAGGCTATTAAACCGGTTATCGTGCTTGTAAAACTAGTGGTACCTGCGGGGTCAATTGTACGTGCATCGTTGGTTTTTGGATCGCCCGTTGTAGGGGTTTGGTTTGAAGAACTGTAGCAAACACCACTTGTAATTACATCAGCACCGCCGTTGTTGGTTATAATACCACCGCTTTGCGCGCCGGTTGATGTTAAATTTACTATTAATCCGTTTGTTGTTAAAACCGGTACAGTTGCCGGGGTGAGTGAACTGTTTCCTTTATCGCACCCATTTATAAACAATATTACTGCTAAACTAAATGCTGATAAAAAAATCCTGTTTAATAAGGGGCTTTTCATGAATATATAAAGAAGGTTATTACTTTTTAAATTTTTGATCATAAACTGATTTTACAAAATATTATGGTTTATGCCTATTTCGACAAAACTATCGCTAAGGTATTGCATTGTACCCATATGTGTGTAATTTTTTGGATACTTTCACATTTTTTAACGTTTTAGGGGCTTCGATCTCATTGTTTTGAAACCATGGCGGCTGGTTTATGTTGTATTATCAATTAAACACTATAACTATGAAACCGCTGACATTATTATTCGCACTTCTATTTTCAGTTGCCGCGGAGGCACAACAACACACCTCTGTACTTAATGGCACCGTTTATGGGGCAAAACCAAATACAGTTGGGATGATGGATGCCTCGAAAGTTGAAGCCTTTATGGGTACCAAACCACGCATAAGCACTACCATAAAAGGCAGGGTAATTAAAGTAACCAAAACAAAAGGCGGCTGGTTTGAGCTGGATGCAGGCAACGGTAAAGTTATCGCCGCGCATTTTAAAACCTATGATGTAACGATATCCACCGGCCTGGCGGGCCATTATGTAATTGCCGAAGGTACTATGGAAAAACAATTTGTTGCCGATGACATGCAGCACATGGCCGGTGACAAGCAGGCCAACGCAAAAGATAACCCCAAGCAAAACTACACTTTCGAGGTAACGGGTTTGATGGTAGATAAGTAATTTAGGTTAAAGCTGAAAGGTAAAAGTATTTATATAAACAAAAAAGGCGAAAGATGCATCACCTTTCGCCTTTTACCTTTACGCTTTCACCTCTCCTCTACTTACTCAAATACATTGATTTTTCTTTATACAAATGCCTGAAGTATGGGTCTTGCAGATCAGGTATAAAGCGGATGGCTTCGCCGGTTGATTTCATTTCGGGGCCAAGCTCCTTGTTCACTTCCGGGAATTTATCGAATGAGAAAACCGGTTCTTTTATAGCGTAACCTTTCAGCTTGCGCTCAATGGTAAAATCCTTCAGTTTATTTACTTCCAGCATAATTTTAGCAGCTATATTGATGTAAGGTACATCATACGCTTTAGCTATAAAAGGCACAGTGCGCGATGCACGAGGGTTAGCCTCTATCACATAAACCTTATCATTTTTAATAGCGAACTGTATGTTCAGCAAGCCGCGAACGTTTAACGCTTTGGCAATTTTCACCGTATATTCTTCCATCTGGCTAATAGCGCTTTCCGAAAGATCAAATGGCGGCAGTACCGCGAATGAATCGCCGGAGTGTATACCCGCAGGCTCTATATGCTCCATCATGCCGATGATATGCACATCGTCGCCATCACTTATCGAATCCGATTCAGCTTCGGCAGCGCGGTCAAGAAAATGATCTATCAGCACACGGTTGCCGGGCAGATTTTTTAATAAGCTTACCACGGCTTTTTCCAGGTCTTCATCATTAATAACAATGCTCATCCCCTGGCCGCCTAAAACATAGCTCGGGCGAACAAGTACCGGGTAACCTACCTCATGCGCCACTACCAATGCTTCTTCGGCGCTTTCGGCAACACCGTATAGCGGATATGGGATGTCAAGCTCTTTTAACAGGTCTGAAAAACGGCCCCTGTCCTCGGCAATATCCATATTATCAAATGAAGTACCGATGATCTTAATGCCATGTTCGTGCATCTTCTCAGCCATTTTTAAAGCTGTTTGCCCACCCAACTGAACTATCACCCCGTAAGGTTTTTCCAGTTCGATGATCTCCCTTACGTGTTCCCAGTAAACTGGTTCAAAATATAGCTTATCGGCCATATTAAAATCTGTAGAAACCGTTTCGGGGTTGCAATTGATCATGATGGCCTCAAAACCTGCTTCTTTAGCAGCCAGCAAACCATGCACGCAGCTATAATCAAACTCAATGCCCTGCCCGATACGGTTAGGGCCAGAACCTAATACGACGATCTTCTTTTTGTCGGATACGATGGATTCATTCTCCCCCTCGTAAGTGGAGTAATAGTATGGTGTTTTGGCAGCAAACTCTGCGGCGCAGGTATCCACCATTTTATAAACCCGGTTAATACCTAACGTTTTGCGGCGCTGGTAAACATCCTCTTCGGTTACATTGCCTAATATGTAAGCTATTTGTGTATCCGAAAATCCTTTTTGTTTAAGGGTGAAGAAAAAATCTTCCGGGATGTTATTCAGCGAATAGCGGCGCAGTTCTGTTTCCACATTTACCACATCCATTATCTGGTTTAAAAACCAGCGGTCAATTTTGGTAGCTTTTCTAACCGATTCAATCGGAACGCCTAAACTCAGCGCATCGTAAATATGGAATAGCCTGTCCCAGCTTGGATGCTCCAGGCTGTGCATAATTTCTTCCAGGTTACGGCTTTGGCGGCCATCGGCACCTAAGCCTGCACGGTTTATCTCTAAACTCTGGCAAGCTTTCTGCAAAGCTTCTATAAAGCTGCGGCCTATGCCCATTACTTCGCCTACCGATTTCATTTGCAGGCCCAGCTCGCGGTTGGCACCTTTAAATTTATCAAAGTTCCAGCGTGGTATTTTTACGATCACATAATCCAGCGTCGGCTCGAAATAGGCCGATGTGGTTTTGGTGATCTGGTTCTCTATCTCATCTAAATTATAACCTATGGCCAGTTTCGCGGCTATTTTAGCTATCGGATATCCTGTTGCTTTTGAAGCCAGCGCCGATGAACGCGAAACACGTGGGTTTATTTCTATGGCGATGATAGCCTCGTCAGCCGGGTTAACCGAAAACTGTACATTACAACCACCGGCGAAATTGCCTATGGCACGCATCATTTTAATGGCCTGGTTACGCATATCCTGGTAACAGCGGTCACTCAGTGTCATGGCCGGGGCTACGGTTATCGAATCGCCGGTATGGATGCCCATCGGGTCGAAGTTCTCAATGGAGCAAATGATAATTACGTTATCATTATTATCGCGCAGTAACTCCAGCTCGTATTCCTTCCAGCCTAAAACAGCCTGCTCCACCAAAACCTCATGGGTTGGCGATGCCTGCAGGCCACGGCTTAATGCGGCATCAAAATCTTCTTTCTTGTGTACAAAACCTGCACCTTTACCACCCAATGTATAGCTTGGGCGTATAACCAGCGGAAAACCAATTTCCTGTGCGGCCTCTTTACCTTCTAAAAACGAGTTGGCAATTTTTGAGGTTGCCACCCCTATACCAATATCAACCATTAACTGGCGGAAAGCTTCGCGGTTTTCAGTTTTCTCAATTGCTGCAAGGTCAACCCCAACAATTTTAACCCCGTATTTTTCCCATATGCCGCGCTCGGCAACACTGATACAAAGGTTTAGCGCTGTTTGGCCACCCATGGTAGGCAGTACCGCATCAATCTTTTGTTCTTGTAGTATCTTCTCAATACTTTCAGGTTCAAGGGGCAGCAGGTACACATGGTCGGCAATTACCTTATCTGTCATGATGGTTGCCGGGTTGCTGTTGATGATAGATACGGAGATCCCTTCTTCTTTTAATGAAAGGGCCGCCTGCGAACCGGCATAATCAAATTCACAAGCCTGGCCTATAATAATAGGGCCTGAACCAATAATTAGTACGGATTTAATGGAGGTGTCTTTGGGCATAGTTTTTTAGTCTTTAGTCGTGAGCCCTAAGTCTTTTAGTCTGCCCCACTATGGGCTATGGACTATGAACCATGGACTTGAAATACTATGCGCTGAAAGCGAAAATCCCGACTTCAGCGTCGGGATGCAAAGATAGAAAAATTGAAGTATATGAAAGTTAAATTTTCAATTTTAATCTCGTGGGATTTTTTATGCTAAAAATAAATTATTATTCGTTTTTATAGTTGATATTTACCTACCTATTATAAATTTGTGAGATATGATAAAAAAGCCATTACTTATTTCCATTGCTTTCTCATTATTATTTACCGGTTGCGGAATGTTTGAATCTATTGTTAAATCAACTTTTCCGTATACTACTAATATAGTTATCCCGGCATCGTCTGTTCCCGGTAAGGAATATACGGCCATAAGCATGGCCACCAGCTTCGATCAGGATTTTACCAGGGATGGCAATAATGCCAACCAGGTAAGCGGGGTTAGGATAATATCGGCAAAACTGCGATCGATCGAGCCTACGAATTTTAATATAGGTAATATAATTTCGGCTAAGATATACATGTCAAAACCTGATGGTAAGGACGAGGTGATGGTAGCATCGCGCACAGATATTACTGCGGATGTTGGCAATAGCATTGTACTTGATATTGATAATTCCAGTTTTCTCGATCAGCTTATCCGCATGCCCAATGTAAGGATCAGGATGGTTTATGTACTGCGTAATAATACTGCCGTTGATACCAATTTACGCCTGGTGTTGGGGTTAAGCGCATATCCTAATAATAATTAACCGCCGCTAACGCTAAAGTTTAAAGGTATAGAATACCGCACCCTTACCTTACGCCCGTATTGGGTGCCCGGTATCCAGTCGCGGCTACCTTGCAATACCCTTATGGCTTCGTTATCAATAGCTGCGCTAACTGAGTTCAATACCTTAATATTGCTCACCTTCCCATCCTTTTCAATTATAAAAGACAGTATCACCTTGCCTTGTATTTTATGTTTAAGTTCGTAATCGGGGTACTTTACATTCCTGCTTATATAATTACGAAATGCTTGTACGCCACCTTTATATTGGGGCTCAACATCTCTTGATTTGGTGTATTTAACAAAATCGCCATTCTTCCCTACCGATGTGCCTGAAATAAGGTTGCCGTTATTGTAAGTTTCGGTATAACTCATGCTTGAGTCACTATCCTTGCCTTTCCATTGGCCATCCCTTTTGCCATCCTTTAAGTTCCCTTCTTCAACAACTGTTTTAAACTTATCGTCAAAGCCTTTATAATAGCCATTGCCATCGGTTACCAGCGGCGTGCCTAATGAGTCGTATTCGGCGCTTATTAAATAGTCATTGGTAAAATTATTGCTGATCTGCACATCGCCCGGATATTTTGTTACAAGCCAAAGCTTGCCGTTAGGGTAATAATTAAATTCATCCCCTACTAAACGGCCGCTTTTATAATTGCAAATACTTTGCTTTTGCCCGCTTTTATAATAGGTAATACAGGTGCCTTCAAATTTAGGCGGATCGATCACCGATGATTTTCCGGCAAGTTTTCTGCTCCCGTTAGGATAAAATTCAGATACACTATACAGGGTTGAGATTGAATCTGGTTCACTTACCATCCTAATGTAATCGGCGCTATCGCGGATGGTTACATACCGGCCATCATTTTTCAAAAAGTAAACATTTTGCCGCTGGGCAAAGCTTAAAGTGGTAACCAGCAATAAGGTAAGGGTAAACAGTAATCGCATGGTTAAAGCTAACCAAATGAGTTTATTTTATCAACTTATTATCAACATCCGGAAAAATGGCTATAGGCTCATAGGCGCGTGCTTCATCCATTTCCATGTAAGCGTATGACATGATGATAACAATATCGCCAACCTGGGCCAGTCGCGCGGTAGCGCCATTTAAACAAACCGTTCCGCTGCCGCGTTCGCCTTTTATAACGTAGGTTTCAAAGCGGGCGCCGTTGTTATTATTCACTATCTGCACCTTCTCATTGGCTATAATATTAGCCGCATCCATTAAATCTTCATCTATGGTAATGCTGCCCACATAATTCAGTTCGGCCTGCGTTACCCTTACACGATGAAGCTTAGATTTTAACACCTCAATAATCATGGCGCAAAGTTAATAATATTTTAGTTGATGGTTCATAATTGATGGTTCATGGGATTGTAATAAGTCGATAGACCATAGACGGTAGTCCATAGTAAAAATTATCATTGGTTTGTTTGCCATGGACTATCGTCTATGGACTATGGACAGATCAAAACATTATCAATCAGCCTTGTTTTTCCAACGCGCGCTGCCACCAGTGCAACAATCTTTTTAGTATGCTGGGTGGCAGGGTGCAAACTATCCCCATCAACTATCTCAAAATATTCCAGATGTATCCCGGGTTCGCTGCTGATGCGCTGTTCGGCTTCTGCCTTTATACGGGCTATATGATCGTTATCAAAATTATCCTTTACCCAATTCAGGGTTTTTGATAATATTAGGGCATGCAACCTGTCATCGGCCGTTAAATGTATATTTCTCGAACTCATGGCTAATCCATCAGCCTCCCGCTCTATAGGGCACATTACCAGTTTAAGCGGCATGCTTAATATATCCACCATTTTGCTGATCACTAAAAACTGCTGGTAGTCCTTCTGCCCAAAATAGGCAGTATCGGGCTTTACAATATTAAATAGTTTATAAACCACCTGCGTAACACCCTGGTAATGCCCCGGCCTGAACTTTCCTTCGAGCAAATGCTCCAGTTCGCCTATATTTAAATGCCATTGCTCATGAGTAGCATATATTTCATCTACCCCCGGATTAAACAAAATATCGCAGCCGGCACCTTCCAGTTTTTTCATATCATCGGCTATCGGGCGCGGATATTTCTCGAGGTCGGCAGGGTCATTAAACTGTGTAGGGTTAACAAAAATGCTGCATATTACCACATCGTTACCTTGCTTTGCCTGCTGTATTAACGAAAGATGGCCCTGGTGCAAGGCGCCCATTGTAGGCACAAAACCGCTCGTTTGGCCCTTTTTGCGCATTTGGAGCAGGTATTCCGCTATTTCCTTCGTTTTTGTAAATGTTATCAAATGCTTTTAGATTATATAATTGGGCGAAGTTGGGCAATTGATTAAAAATAACCAAAAGTAACTTGCATAATACGTTGATAGTTGTTATAATATTGATTATATTTGCAAACTCAAATTTTTTTGACTGCTTACATATTTTAATACTGATTTAGAGATGGGTAAATCTAAGCTTTTGTTTATAACTCATGAAATGTCGCCTTTTCTGGAACTCACAAAAATTTCTGAAATAACACGTCAACTCCCGCAAGCTATGCAGGAGAAGGGTTACGAAATACGTATCCTGATGCCGCGTTTTGGAAATATTAATGAGCGCAGGAACCGCCTTCATGAAGTTATTCGTTTATCGGGGATGAATATCATTATTAATGACAATGATAATCCGTTAATTATTAAGGTCGCCTCAATTCCGGCGGCACGCATGCAAGTATATTTTTTAGATAATGAAGAATATTTTCAGCGTAAACATGTATTTGGCGATAAAGACGGTAAGTTTTACGCCGACAATGATGAGAGGATGATCTTCTTTTGCAAAGGTGCATTAGAAACTGTTAAGAAACTGGGCTGGGCGCCTGATGTTATTCACTGCCATGGCTGGATGAGTGCGTTGGTACCTGCTTATTTAAAAACTACTTATAAGGATGATCCTACCTTTAAAAACTCCAAGATAGTTTACTCTATCTATGAAAATGATTTTAAAGAGCAATTAAATCCTGAGTTTGCACAGAAGGCTATTATGAACGATATGACCGAAATTCATGTTGAAGCATATAAACCCGGTACAAATTCGGCTTTATACGCCGGGGCTATCCAATATTCAGACGGAATAGTTTTAGGAAGCGAACATATTGATGAAGATGTGTTAAATAATGTTAAAAACAGCCATAAATCGGTTTTGGAATTTAATTCCACCGCAGATTTGGAAAATTATTACAATTTTTACGACGAAATTGCTAATGAGGAATTAGCACACGTTGTATAAAGCTTTGAGATCATATATGAAATTTTTCCGGATAGACTTATTAACATTAACACTGTTGATAAGTCTTTTTATTTTGAATAGCTGTAAAAATCAGGACACCATTGGGCTAGTCTCTTCATCGGGCCAGATCAGCGGCTCTTTGGTAGATACGGCCACCGTTTTTACCAATACGGTAACTGATGATTCGGTTTCGACTACAAACCTGGCAAAGGCACCGATGGGCTTTTTTAAAGACCCGGCCTTTGGTACAACCACATCAAACCTGGTAACTGATTTAAATTTACCCGGCGGCGAGGTTTCAACTAATGCAACCTATACTGTACCCGTAGGCAAAATAATTATCGATTCAGCTATATTGGCATTAAGCTATGCGGATGGGTTTTACGGAGATTCGCTTACCTCTAAGTTTAAGGTAAATGTTTACCAGCTTAGCCAAAGGTTATATAGCACACAAACTTACTACAATACCAGCAAGTTTAGTTATAATTCAAGCGTACTGGTAGGTACTAAATCATTCTATTCAAGAACGCACGACAGCTTAAAAATAACCAGCATTGTGTCTGGCGGCCCTGATACACTCATTAAGGTTCCACCACAATTAAGGATACCTATAGATACCGGTTTTATTCGCAGAATATTATTTTCGGCAGGTACTGAACAATTAAATTCAAACCTTATTTTTCAAAACAATGTTAAAGGTTTTTTCATAAATATTGATCAAACCCAAACTATAGGTGCGGGCGGTACTTTTATGATCAAAACCCCCGGCGATTCATCATTAGCCGTTTATATAAGGGCGGTAAACGGTAATACTATTGATACCTCGGTAGTTTACCTAAATATATCACAACATGCTTCACAAATAACCCATGTGTATTCGGCAGCGGTAAATGCCGCCTTACATAATACTACCACACATTTAGATAGCTTAATTTATTTGCAGGGGCTTGCCAGCTTACGCTCAAAAATCAGCTTTCCTTATATCCAAAGCCTGTTTAAATCCATTGGCAATACCAATGTTATTATAAACCGGGCCGAACTGGTGATCACGGCGGCGCCGGGTTCCGATATTCCGGCTTATTTAACCCCGCAACCAAAATTAACTCTGTACCGCTTCGATATCGCCCATCAACGTGTTAGCGTTGAAGATGCTTCAACCACTGACCCACGCAATTTGGGTGTAGGCCTATTCGGCGGCTTTTATAGCTCCACCACCAGGCAGTATAATTTCCTGGTAACAGGATACATACAGGATCTTATCCTTAACAAAACTGTTGATTACGGCACTTATGTAGCACCTATTGATACAACTAACACTACAGGTGTTGATATAGCACCAACCCCCGAAACGGCGGGCCGTACTATAGGTGTTGGTCATAATAAATCCTCTCCGTATAGTATAAAATTAAATATTATCTATACTAAAATAAATAAACAATAAATAAATACTCCTGTTTTATTAGCAATATTGCGCTATAATAATTAACAGGAGTATTTATTTGATTTTTTATTATTGCTGGCTATATTTATATTTTTTATACATCTACTCAATAAACTTTTATGTGCGGAATTGTAGGTTATATTGGTTACAGAGATGCTTACCCTATTATTATAAAAGGGTTACACCGTTTGGAGTATCGCGGTTATGACAGCGCCGGCATCGCTATATTTGATAACGGGCTTAAAGTTTATAAGAAGGCAGGCAAAGTAAGCGATCTTGAAAGCTTTGTTAAAGATATTGATATGCATGGCACCATCGCTATGGGCCATACCCGCTGGGCCACCCACGGTGCGCCAAGCGACCGCAATTCACACCCGCACTCTTCAGGAGACCGCAAGCTAACTATCATCCACAACGGCATAATTGAAAATTACGGTATTATTAAGGAAACCTTATTAGCCAAAGGCCATATTTTTAAAAGTGATACCGATACTGAGGTGTTAATTCACCTGGTTGAAGATATTGAACATGAAACAGGCTTGGGCTTGCAAGAAGTTGTACGCATTGCCCTGAATAAAGTTATTGGCGCTTATGCCATTGTAATTATGAGTGCCGATGAGCCAGATATGCTGATCGCTGCCCGCAAAGGAAGCCCGATGGTAATTGGCGTTGGTAAAGGTGAATATTTTGTAGCATCAGATGCCACACCAATAGTTGAATATACAAAAAATGTTATCTATTTGAATGATAACGAGATAGCATTTATTAACAGGGAAAACCTGTTGATAAAGAATATTGATAACACGATACAAACGCCATACATACAGGAGCTTGACCTGAAGCTGGAAATGCTGGAAAAAGGTGGTTACGACCACTTTATGCTAAAAGAAATTTATGAGCAGCCACGCTCCATACGTGATTGTATGAGGGGAAGGATATACCCGGAACGCGGCAAAGTACAATTAGGTGGCATAAAGGAATATGTTGAAAAGCTTAAAAATGTTGACCGTATTATCATTGTTGCCTGTGGTACATCGTGGCATGCAGGGCTGGTTGGCGAATATTTGATAGAGGAGTATGCACGTGTACCTGTCGAGGTGGAATATGCTTCGGAGTTTAGGTACCGTAACCCTATTATTAGCGAAAAAGACCTGGTAATAGCTATATCCCAATCAGGTGAAACTGCCGATACCATGGCCGCTATTGAGTTGGCTAAAGAAAAAGGGGCAACCATTTTCGGTATTTGTAATGTAGTTGGCGCATCTATTCCGCGTACTACCCATGCGGGTGTGTATACCCATGCCGGGCCCGAAATTGGTGTGGCATCAACCAAAGCGTTTACCGCCCAGGTTACCGTATTAACCTTAATGGCTTTTTATATAGCACAACAAAGGGGTACCATCACCCAAAGCAAGCTCATTGAATACCTTACCGAACTTAATCAGATACCTGAATTGGTTGAAAGAACATTAAAGGTTAATGATCATGTTAAGCTAATTGCCGAAAGATTTAAAAATTCAAACAACTGTATATTTTTAGGCCGGGGCAGCTCATTCCCCGTAGCGCTTGAAGGCGCATTAAAGCTTAAGGAAATATCATACATACATGCCGAAGGTTATCCGGCTGCCGAAATGAAGCACGGCCCTATCGCGCTGATCGATGATGAGATGCCGGTTGTATTTATTGCCACCAAAAACTCATCATATGAGAAAGTTGTAAGCAATATACAGGAGGTAAAAGCACGTGGCGGCCATGTAATAGCCATTGTATCCGAAGGCGACACCGCCGTAAAGGAAATGGCCGAATATGTTATTGAGATTCCACAAACTAACGAAGTATTTGTACCACTACTGGCAACTATACCATTACAACTATTGGCTTACCATATAGCGGTAATGCGCGGTTGCAACGTTGACCAGCCCCGTAATTTGGCAAAGTCGGTTACGGTGGAGTAGGTGGTAGTCCATGGTCGATAGTCCATAGACCATAGTAATAAAAAGCCATCTTGCTTTATAATTCAAGATGGCTTTTCTATTTTTGATAAACTTCTACTATGGTCTATCGACCATGGACTATCGACCAGAATATGTTTTTCCAGTTCAGAGATAAATTTCCGAACCTGCAACACCATTGGGATACTTACATGGGTATGCATAAGCGGATAGAAGTACCTGCCAGAACGGTGCTTTTAACCGAAGGCGATATTTCAAAACGCTCATTTATTATTGAAAAAGGCTGTTTGAGGGTATGGTTCAATAATAATGGAAAAGATACCACCTTTCAATTCTTTTTTGAAAACGAGGGCCTTGCCTCATTAGAGAGTTTTAGAAAAAATATCCCCGGCATGTTCACCATTGAAACCATTGAGCCTTGCATTATACAAGTGCTTCATAAAAATGATTTTGAAACTATCATGAGCGAGCTGGGAAAGGAACCGGAGTTATTGAACCTGTTGATAGATATTTTATATGAAAGGCAGCTTCATTATATGCGCGAGTTTCTTTCCTTTATCCGCGATACGCCGCAACAACGCTACCTGAACCTTCTGGAGCAAAAGCCACAAATTATTCAGCGTGTGCCTCAGCATTATATTGCTTCCTACCTGGGGATAACTACGGTACATTTAAGCCGTATTAAAAGCAAACTGCTTAAACAGAAATAACAGGCTAACCTTATTTGATAACAAATGTTATCGTTTAACGGATGTGTTGATACCCATCTTTGTAGAAAGAAAAAAACAACATGAAAGCAGCAGTATATATTAGCGGCGAAACACCAAAATATGGTGATTTTGCCGAGCCTATAGCGCAAAACGAAAATCAATTATTAATTACGGTTAAAGCAGCGTCCGTTAAAAACCTCGATAAAGGCATTGTGAGCGGGCATCATTATTCAAGCGATGGCGATAAGCAACCCAAAGTACCCGGCGTTGACGGTGTTGGCGAATTAGCCGACGGCACACGCGTTTACGGCTTCGGAGGTGCAGGTATGATTGCCGAAAAAGCACTCATCGACAAAAAAAGGATGGTAAAATTACCTGCCGGGATTGATGACGCCAGCGCAGCAGCCTTGCCAAATGCAGTTATGGGGGCGGGCGCGGCATTGCGTTACCGCGCGAATATACAGCCCGGCGACGTGGTATTGATAAACGGCGCAACCGGCGTTACCGGGATGATAGCCGTACAAATAGCCAAACATTACGGCGCTAAAAAAATCATAGTTACCGGCAGGAACGCCGGATCGCTCAATAATTTATTGAATTTAGGTGCCGATGAAGCCATATCGCTTAAACAGGACGACGAGCTGATCATAAAAAAGGTAAAAGAAATACATCGCAGCACTCCAATTGACGCAGTAATTGATTACCTGTGGGGCCACCCGGCAGAACTGATCCTTTCGGCATTACAGGGCACCGGCGGCATTACACATAAGATACGTTTTGTTACTGTTGGTGCTATGGCAGGCGATAAGATACAACTATCATCGGGCATATTGAGAAGCTCAGATATTGAGCTGATGGGTTCGGGCCTGGGAAGCCTGCCTGCGGATGATATGCAAAAATTATTTACCGAACTGTTGCCTGACATATTTTCGCTTGCAGCAGAAGGTAAAATTAAAATTGATACTGTAACTGCCAATCTGGAAGATGTTGAAACGGCCTGGAATATGGAAATCCCCGGCGGCAAAAGATTGGTGATACTTATTTAGTCTTGAGTCGGAAGTCCTAAGTCTGAAATTAAAAAATCCATAGATAATTCCTATGGACTTTTATTTTATAGAAAATCCTTGGCTCAAGACTAAAGACTTCCAACTCAGGACTAAATCAATTACATCGCCGGCATTTGCTTCATGGTTTCACTTAGATCAAGGTCTAAACCTTTTGCAACAGCCATTCCTAAACCCATATCAGCCCTAAACCAGTGGCAAAGCTGCCTGTTAACTATGATATCGCGTTTTGGCCCTTCTATCCCGCTCATAGAGTTGGTGATGTTTTTAACCAGGTCATGCTTGGCTTCATTGCTCATTAAACGGTATAAATCACCTGGTTGAGTATAGTGATCATTTTCACCTTCGGCATTACGGTCATACCAATCGGCTACTGAATTACCAATATCCCAAGCTGGTTCCTTATAAGTTTGATCGGCTACTATATCATCAAAACTGTTAGGGAAATAATTTGGTTTACTGCCACCGTTACCATCAACACGCATCTGGCCATCGCGCTCGTAATTATTCGTACCATAAGGGCACCTATTTACGGGAATCTGTTCGTAATTACCACCTAAACGATGCCTGTGTGCATCAGGGTAAGATAGGATACGGCCCTGCAACATTTTATCGGGCGAGTAACCAATACCATCAACAACATGTGCCGGTGCAAAAGCAGCCTGCTCTACATGCGCGAAGTAATTATCAGGGTTTTCATTCAGTTCCAATACACCAACATCAATCAAAGGATAGTCGCCATGCGGCCAAACTTTGGTCAGATCGAATGGGTTGATATGATAGGTTTTGGCTTCTACCTCGGGCATTACTTGTATTTTCAGGCTCCATTTCGGAAAATCGCCATTATCAATAGCGGTAAGCAGGTCATGCTGTGCAAAATCAGGTGCTTTGCCCCGCATTTCACCAGCTTCTTCATCCGTAAAGTTTTTGATGCCTTGTTGTGTTTTAAAGTGGAATTTCACCCAAAAACGCTCATTATCAGCATTAATTAAGGAAAATGTATGGCTGCCGAAACCGTCCATATGGCGGTATCCATATGGTGTGCCCCTGTCCGACATCAGGATGGTTACCTGGTGCAAACTTTCCGGGTTTAACGACCAGAAATCCCACATCATGGTGGCGCTTTTGCAATTGGTGTAAGGGTCGCGTTTTTGAGTATGGATAAAATCACCGAACTTTTTCGGGTCTTTTACAAAAAATACCGGGGTATTATTCCCTACCAAATCCCAGTTGCCTTCTTCGGTATAAAATTTCAATGCGAAACCGCGTGGGTCGCGCTCCGTATCGGCGGAGCCCTTTTCGCCACCAACGGTTGAAAAGCGCAGGAATGTTTTTGTTTGTTTACCTATAGTATCAAAAACCTTTGCTCTGGTGTATTTGGAAATATCATGCGTAACGGTAAAAGTACCATACGCGCCTGATCCTTTGGCATGTACTACCCGTTCAGGAATACGCTCGCGGTTAAATGCGGCCATTTTCTCGTGTAAGATAAAGTCCTGTAGTAAAATAGGGCCTCGCGGGCCAAGGGTCATGGAGTTCTCATTCTCTACATACGGTATACCCGATGCCGTAGTTAGCTTCTTTTTATTAGTTTCCATATAGATCGGTTTTAGAACATATCAAACTTCAGCATAATATTTCAATAGAAAAAATCAATAATTACTATGTATGAATAGATTTTATCTATATGAATAGGATATTTATTGACAATAACTGTTCTTTTTAAACAAGTTCTAAATACTGGCATAATAATTTTTATACAAAATAGATAAAATCAATAATATATTTATATTTGAATAGATTATATCTATATGACGCTAATACAGTATGAATATATAGTTGCCGTTGATACCTACCGCAGTTTTGTATTGGCTGCCGAAAAATGTTTTGTTACCCAACCTACCCTTAGTATGCAGATACAAAAACTTGAGGATTCGCTCGGCGTAAAGCTATTTGACCGCAGCAAGCAGCCGGTTAGCCCTACAGAAATAGGCATAGAAATTATAGCCCAGGCCCGCACACTGCTTGCCGAAAGCGAAAAGATAAAGGAAATCATCACCGACAGGCAAAAGGAATTGTCGGGCGAGTTACGGGTGGCTATCATACCCACAGTTTCGCCATATATTTTACCAAAAATACTGCATGGCTTTGTCGAAAAATACCCACAGGTAAAGCTGATCGTTTGGGAACAAACCACCGAGCAGATCATTCAGCAAATAAAATCGGGGACTATTGACTGCGGTATACTATCAACCCCGCTGCATGAAAGCAATTTAAAGGAGATACCCGTTTTTTACGAAAACTTTGTGGCCTATGTATCCAAAAACAGTAAGCTATTTAAAAAGAAGAGTATCAACCCCGAGGATATTGATATGGAGGAAATATGGGTACTGAACGAGGGCCATTGTATGCGCGAGCAGGTGCTGAACATTTGTCAACGTCGCAAGGCTACCAAAGGCTTCCAGCATTTTGAATATAATACCGGCAGTGTTGAAACTCTGAAACGCATGGTTGATCAGAATAACGGCGCCACCATATTGCCCGAGCTTGCATTAGCCGAACTGAATGATAAACAACTGGATAAAGTACGATACTTTAAATCGCCGGAACCCGCACGCGAAGTGAGCATTGTGGTACAGAACAATTTCTTAAAGCGCCGGATGATAGAAGCGCTCAAAAATGAGATACTGGAGCTTATCCCTAAGCGAATGCGCAGCAAAAAGAAAAAGGAAGTGATAGATATATAAGCGGGGTTTTTGTCATCCTGAGCGCAGCGAAGAATATATTATAAAAGCGGACGGTGACCAAGCGCCTGGTTAGAACGCGGATAGATCCTTCGCTGCGCTCAGGATGACAAAGGTTTACCTAAATAAAAAACCAGCTTACAGCAATACTGTAAACTGGTTTCGTTTATTATAAAAATAGGGTAATTCTAAAAACTTAAACTTCGTTGCGGCCTTTAACCAATACATTCAGGAAGAATCCTGCTGTAAGTAAGCCTAAAACACCACCAACTAACGTCCATAAAAGGCCAACATCTAAAATAGCACCTGTAAACAGCCCGGAAACTAATCCAACCAGGTAATAAACAAAATCGTAACTTTTTTCTTCCTCTTCGTGATGATGTTTCATAATGCGTAATTATTATGGTGCAAATTTATATTATTAATGCATTGATGCCTAATGCAATTGTTATTTTTTTGGATCGCTCAATAAATTAACAAATAAACGGTACGCTCCCGGCACACCGGCAGGCAATTCCCTGAAAAAATCAAGCGAGGTGTACACAAAACGGCCCTTGCCATAGTCAGTTACAATTAATGAACCCTTATTGGGCGCTTCGCCCGGGTCGTTCATTTGCAGCGGGGTTTGGTATTTTGGGTCGATATCGCTTACAAAGTATAGTCCCCGTTCCTGTATCCAGCCATCAAAATCAGCATCGTTTATTTTATTAGGGTAATTTAGTACCGGGTTTTGAGGATCTAAAAAGGTAACCTTAGCCGTTTCATCCGTAACCCGCTGGTTTACCGGGCGGAATGGATACGGGCCGATATGCGTAGTTACCAGGCCATTGTTATTATTATACTGTACCACCAGGTTGCCACCATTTTTTACGTAATCTAATAAACGCGGCTGCTCAAAGGCCAAACGCTCGTTCACATTATAGGCACGTATGCCGGTGATGATGGCATCGTAAACAGACAGATCGCTGTTCATGATCTCATTTTCGGTAAGCATGTGTACTTCGTAACCTACCTGCCGCAAAGCATCGGGTACCAGGTCGCCTGCCCCGGCTATATAGCCTATCCTTTTGCCCGCGGTTTTCAGGTCGAGGTTGATCAGGTTTGCCTGCGACGGGGGAAATAATGTTATCGATGGAATATGGTTATAAGCTATGGTTCTTATCCCCATTGAAAATGTATTGCCATTGGCGGTAACTTCGGCCTCAAAAACGCTGGTTTTAGGCTTGCTGTCGGTTGGTACCACATTAAATAACACCGACCATTCATCACCTTTGTTTTTACCGTCAAAATCTATTTTAGCAGGTGTTATCTTCCAGCCGTCGATAGGTTTTATGCTGATGTTGCCGCTGGCTTTGGTAAAGCTTTTTAGTTTTACCTCGACTTTCTGCGACTGCTTGGAGTTGAAGATATAATCATTTGCTGCAATGTTGGCAGTTACCGGTGGAGCGATAACTAATGGGTCATAAAGCTCGCCACGGGCGGGGTCGGTATGCTTATATTCAACAGGCTTTGTAAAAACAATATACTTTCCTAATATGTTGAAAGTTAGTGTAGTTTCGTAAGGGATATTCTCAGGAATTGTTTTCTGTGCAGTATTATTTAAAATAGCATACTTTTCATCCTCATCTTTAATTACAGTAATACTATCTAAATAATCTGTGTTATATGACCCGATACTGTGCGGATATTTTAGCCAATAAGGTTGGGTAATATGATCGGCAATAAATTTCCCGGTATAGGTTTTCAAGTTATTTGGAGGATTTCCCTCGGACATATCCGATGTGTAAATAGTAACAGGTTTTAATCTATAATTACCATATTCAGGATATTCTATCTCATATAATCCAACTTTGACTTGTGATCGAACAATCATTTGGGTATTTACAATAACACTATCCCCTAACCCATAAATCGGCTGCTCCGCATAACTCTCAAACCACAATCCCGCACAAGCGGCAATCAAATCATCCAGTTCTTTGGTCTTTTGTGTACGCCAGTATTCATCGGGCACCTTTTCAACCTTGTCTAACAACTTCACCAATCCCGCTACCGATCTATCCGGGTTATTTGGGTCAAAATCCTTATAGATCTTACTTAGATCATCACCAATAGCATCCCCGCCGTTAACCCTGCCCCAGGTAGTATTTACGCCATCCATCAAATCATCTTTAGGGGCATCGCCTAAAATGGTTTTAAAATATTCAAAACTTTCGCCGCGCTGTTTGGCCGAGCCAAAGCCCTGGGTTTTGTGGTTGGAGCGGCTTTCGGCAGCCATCTCGCCATACCCTTCGCCTATAATGGGGTTATAAACGCCTACATCAACCTTAAACTGATCAGGCGATGTAGTATTAACACTTCCAAAGCTAAAGGTATTCCAAAGCAAGCGTTTTGCCTGCCAAACCTGTACATATTTTAGCTGCTCGGGGAAACGTGTTGGATCAGCCGCAGCGGTAAATGCTTCCTGTGCCAAAATAGCCGAAGCCGTATGATGCCCATGGCCACCCTCCCCGGTTGTAGGGAAACGGCATATAATAACATCCGGCCTGAACTTGCGGATCACCCAAACCACATCGCTCAGCACTTTTTCCTTATCCCATATCTTTAGGGTTTCGCCGGGGCCTTTGCTAAAGCCAAAATCATTAGCGCGGCTAAAAAATTGCTCGGCACCGTCAACCCTGCGGGCGGCTAAAAGTTCCTGTGTACGTATCAAACCTAATAATTCGCCCTGCTCGTTACCTATCAAATTCTGGCCGCCATCACCGCGGGTTAGTGATAAATAGCCGGTGCGGTAATGTTTCTCCTGCGCTAAATAAGCCAGTAAGCGTGTGTTTTCATCATCGGGATGTGCGGCTACAAATAATACGCTGCCCAATACATTCAGCTTTTTAAAACTTTGCTCAATGGTGATCAGGTCTGACGGTGGCGCGGTTTGCGCGGATAGGTAACCGGAGATAAATAAAAACAGGCAGATGAGTGTTATACGCTTCATAAACACAAATATATTGAAAGATAAACAGGCATATTTATTGCTGTGTAACAAAATAGTTAATATGGCTATTTGATGATAAAAACTAATCAATCGATTAATTTTTTCTAATTGATAATCAGTACCTTACACATTTAATGCAAAAAACATTTTGCATTAATCAATCGTTTGATTAATTTTGTGGTGTTAAAACGATGGAAAAAGATAAAATAGATAAGAAAGATCACATTTTAGATGTCGCCGAGCGCGTATTTTCTGAAATGGGATTCGACGGCGCTTCCACCCGGATGATATCCGGCGAGGCAGGCGTAAATATGGCCATGCTGAACTATTATTTCGGTTCGAAAGAAGGCTTGTTCCTGGCTGTTTTTGATCGCAAGATCACCTCGTTCCAAAACATTTTGCAAAACATTGGCAACGATGATACCATCAGCTCGTGGGCAAAAATGGAAAGCTATATTGAAATATATAGCGAAAGGGTGGTTACTAATAACTGTTTTCAAAAACTATTGTACCAGGAAATGAGTATAAATAGAAGAACCGACCTTTCTGATAAGATTCGTGACATACTGATGAAAAATATATCAGAATTATTTAAAATATTGCAGGAAGGTATTGATAAAGGTGAATTTAAAAAAGACATCGATACGCACATGGTTATTGCCACCTTATATGGCACCAAAAACTTTATAGTAAACACACCGCTTATATCATCGGCGCTGCTGGGTTACGATATCCAGGATGAGAAGATGATAGAAGAAAAATTAAAGCCGCATTTAAAAGGCTTTTTCAAAATCCTGTTAAAATCTTACTTACTTAATGAAAATGAACACACAAATTAATATATCCCACAAACAATTGTTTAAAATGGCGCTACTGGGCCTGCTGGCTGCTTTATTGCTGATAGCGTTTACCGGTAAAAGCGCATCGGCACAGGATCGCACCCTTACTTTACAGGATGCTATAAAACTTGGCCTGCAAAACAGTAAGACCTTAAAGTATTCGCAAGCCAAAATTGATGAGGCTGTATCTGAATACAATCAGGCAAAAGACAAGGCGCTGCCAACAGGATCGGTAAGTGCAACTTTTGATCGTGCGCAGATACCCTACAACGACCTTACGTTTGGCAAGGAAAGTATCGACCTGCCTAAAAGTGCTAATGCTTATTTGGGTATCGCGTCGATAAATGAAACTATTTATGGCGGCAATAAAATGAAGTATGCCCGCGAATCAACCGACCTGCTTACACAGGTGGCCCGTTTGGATGCTGATAAAGATAAAGATCAGATCACGTATGATGTGATCAGCTCTTATTATAATTTATATAAAGTGTTGCAAAGCATAAAGGTTGTTAATCAAAACATTACCTCGGTTGACGCACAGATCCATCAGTCGCAACGGTTTTTTGACCAGGGACTGGTAACCAAAAACGATGTTTTACGCTTTGAATTGCAAAAAGCAAACATCCAGTTAAATGGTATCGACCTGGAAAATAACCGCAAAGTTATTAACTATAGCCTTGATGTATTATTGGGCCTGCCCGAAACTACCCGCTTAAATATCGAACAGTTAAGTATTGACACCGGTAAAGCGGTTGCCCCTTTAACCACTTATATTGATACTGCCATGGCTAATCGCCAGGAAATTAAACAGCTTGGCTTGCGTAGCCGTGTTGCCGAAACCAATATCAAAAACATAAGGGCTGATGTGCTTCCGAACCTATCGGCAGGGGTTTCAGGTTATTACGTGGATGCCAATGGCAACCCGATACCGAAAATTGGTAATTTTATTACACCTGTAACTATAGGCGCGACGCTATCATGGAACTTTGGCGCCTTATGGACCAATAAGAACAAGGTTACACAGGCAAAAATCCAGCGTGATGAGGTGGTTATTAACCAGGGCATTACCGTTGATAATTTAAAAAACGAGGTTGATCAAAATTACCAGAACTATGTAACGGCGCTGGATAAGATACAGTTGTTACAAACATCAATTGCACAGGCAGGCGAAAACAATAACATACTGGAATCAAAATACAAAAGCAATATAGCATCGGCTACAGATCGTGCCGACGCTCAAACATTGCTTTACCAGGCACAGATAAACTTGGAACTGGCTAAAGCTGATGCAGGACTTGCTTACTATACACTATTAAAATCAACCGGAACACTTAACAAATAAATTTGAAGATTTGCTGATTTGAAAATTTGAAAATTAAAACAAATCACTCATTCAATAATTACAATAGATCAATAATTTCAATAATTAAACATAAAATGGCACAAAAACACACCACCGAAGAACAAGAACCCAAAAAGAAACCAAATAGAGTGCTGCCTATTATATTAGGAATAGTACTTATAGGCGGTATCATTTTCGGGGTAAAAGAATATATATACTTTAGTAAACACGTAGATACCGATGACGCACAGATAGATGGCGATATTAGCCCTGTTGTTGCCCGCGTAGGCGGTTATGTTGACAGTATATATTTCCAGGAAAATCAACATGTTAACAATAACCAGGTTTTAGTAAAACTTGATGACCGCGACTATAAAGTAAAGCTTGAACAAGCATTAGATGCACAAAAAGGCGCCAGCGCCGGTGTAAACGTAGGCCAATCGCAGATATATACTAATACAGCTAACGCATCGGTTGCACAAGCCGGGGTTACATCAGCAGCAGCAAAGCTCGACCAGGTTAAAAAGGACTATGACCGCTATGCCAACCTTGTTAAGGATGGTTCGGTTACACAACAACAATTCGACCAGGCAAAATCAAACCTTGAAGTTGCACAGGCCAATTATAAAGCCGCTAACGATCAGTACAAAGCTGCACAGGAAGAAGTTGGCGCTACACGTAACCAGTTAAGCGTAACCAATACCGGTGTTGTACAAAAACAAGCCGATGTTGATTTTGCAAGGTTACAGTTATCATACACTACCATCACTGCGCCATCAGCCGGTATAGTTTCTAAAAAGAACATACAGTTAGGGCAATTGATACAGGCAGGTCAAACTTTATTTTCAGTTGTAAATGATAACAGTATTTACATTACCGCAAACTTTAAGGAAACTCAGCTGGATAAGATCCGTGCAGGCCAAAAGGTTGATATCGAGGTTGATGCTTATCCTGAACTGAAATTACAGGGTACTGTGTTTAACTTTTCACCTGCAACGGGCGCTAAATTCTCATTATTACCTCCGGATAATGCCACAGGTAACTATGTTAAAGTGGTACAACGCGTACCTGTTAAGATCCTTATCAATGCTGATAAGGATGTGATGGCTAAACTACGCCCGGGTATGAGCGTAAATGTTTCTGTTATATATAAAGACTAATTAATTAATAATGGCTGAGCAAGGTTTTAGAAAGTGGATCATTACTATAACGGTGATCATGGCTTCGTTGCTGGAGCTGATTGACACCACCATAGTAAATGTTTCCATACCCCAAATACAGGGCAACCTGGGGGCAACGCTGGAGGATGTGGCCTGGGTAACTACCGGTTATGCAGTGGCAAACGTAATTGTATTGCCAATGTCGGGATGGTTAGGCAGCTTCTTTGGGCGTAAGAATTACTACATGGCATCAATACTGCTATTTACCATTGCTTCGTTTTTATGCGGTAATGCACATAGCTTAGATGAGCTTATCATATTCAGGATAATACAAGGTGTTGCGGGCGGTGGTTTAATATCAACCTCACAGGCTATTTTGATAGAAACCTGGCCACGCGAAGAGATAGGTACAGCAACAGCTTTATTTGGCTTAGGTGCGGTAGTAGGCCCAACAGTAGGCCCAACAATCGGCGGCTGGATAACCGATAACTATTCGTGGCCATGGATATTTTATGTAAATATCCCGGTTGGCGCGCTGGCTTTATTCCTTACCTATACATTTGTACGAACAACGCCAAAAGACGGCAAGGGGAAACCTATTGACTGGTGGGGCATTGGATTGCTTGCACTGGCTGTTGGTAGTTTACAGGTTATTTTGGAAAAAGGCGAATCGGAAGATTGGTTTGCTAAAACATATATACTTGTACTTACCATAACAGCTATTTTAGGTACGCTGCTGTTTATATGGCGCGAACTGAGTACCGACCACCCGATAGTAAATTTTGCCATTATGCGGCATCGAAGTTTCGCGGTAGGGATGTTCACGTCGTTCATACTTGGCTTTGGTTTGTACGGGTCGGTGTTTGTGTTCCCGATATTTTGCCAGAATTTACTTGGGTTTTCGGCGCAGCAAACGGGTGAGATATTATTCCCCGGCGGTTTATGTACGATAATCATGATGCCATTTATAGGCAAGATGCTTAATAAAGGTATACCTGCGCAATTTATGGCAACCATAGGCATGTTCTTATTCTTTGTGTTTACTACGATGCTGAGCAAATCAACCCTTAATTCGGGTACAGGTGATTTCTTTTGGCCACTGGTAATAAGGGGTGTAGGTATGGCGCTGTTATTTGTGCCTTTAACCACCTTAGCTATAGCCGACCTGAAAGGGCCTGAAATTGGCCAGGGAACAGGTTTAAATAATATGATGCGCCAATTAGGCGGCGCTTTTGGTATAGCTACCTTAACAACCATCATCCACATACGTGAAGGTTTTCACCGTAGCAACCTGTTAAGTAATATCAATCCTTATAATAATGCTTTCACACAGCGGTTTAATATGCTGGTGCAAAACTTCGAATCAAAAGGAAAATCATTTCTGGATGCCTCGCATATGGCTTACTCTGCGATAGATGCCGCGGTTACCAGGCAAACCCTGTTGCTAACTTATGCCGATGCTTATTGGATATCGGGCCTGGTAATGTTGTTCTCCATACCATTACTTTACCTGCAGCCTTTCAAGAAATTGAAAGCCGCTACAGATGCCCATTAAAAAAAGAAACCGCCCTGGTATTACTCAGGGTGGTTTCTTTAAAAAAATTAACAATTAAAATTTGTAGTACTGCCCCACAAGACACTTCACAATTCGATAAATCTTTATATAGGAAGCGGGGTTTGTTTAATCTTGCTATAAAATTAGCAGTTTTTAATTAGAAAACGCAAATTATATTAAGCAATAATTACCCAAAATGAAAAAATAATGAATTTTGGATATATAACAGCTTTTTTACAATAATAATTTCTTGTAAATGCCGCATAATATGCATTCATCATAAATTTTGTTAGCCAGTAATTGGGTTATAAATAGTGTCAATCGTGGGTGAGCGGCACTTATCAAAGAATATAGGGTGTGCTGCATGTGCTGCGCGCAGCTTACGCAGCAAATGCAGCACACTTAAATTGTTGATTATCAAAATCGAAAAGCACTATCAGCGCATTTAATTTAAATCACTGCATTAGTAGGCAATATTGGCCTGTTATTTCTTCAGATCAGCCGCTGCGGCTTCATCCAAAAACCAGGTTACATCGCCGTGCAGCGGGGCTATCAATTGCGCTGGGTAGTTTTCAATATCGCGGGCATCTTCCAATACATGATGTACCGCAATGGCTTTCCCATCGCCATACACTAAAAAAGCAATATGGTGCGCCTGGTTAATTAAAAGCGCGGTAAATGATATGCGGTAAATTTGCTGATCCTCTAAAAAAACGCTTTTTACCGAAGCTGTTGTATCATGCAAAATAGTTGTGTGCGGAAATAAGGATGCCGTATGCGAGTTATCGCCCAATCCAAGCAATACCAGGTCGAAATTGAGAGGTTTATCGCCAAAAAAATCATTGATAGTTTGGGTATACTTTTCAGCGGCAGCTTCGGGACTAAGGCTGGTATCAACCGCGAAAATATTTGAGCTATTGATTTGCAAAGCATCAAATAAAGCGGTTTTAACCATCAGGTAATTGCTATCCTTATCGTCATGGGGCACATTGCGCTCATCGCCAAAAAAGAAATATACATTTTCCCACTCTACCTTATTCTTATAAGCATCTGAAGCCAGCAGCTCATATAATTTTTTAGGCGAGCTGCCGCCTGATAATGCTACCGAGAATTTACCTTCGCTGCCTATTGCCTGGTGGGCAAGCGTTACAAAGGTTGTTGCCAGGTTAACCAGCGCATCGTCGGGTGTTTTAAAAATATTTAGTTTCATAGCTATTTATTTTTTACCATTAAGCGGCAGCGAGAACCAGTTAAAGCCATCGCGGGCTATCAGTGCCTCGGCGCTTTCAGGCCCCCATGAATCTGCCGAATAATTCGGGAAATTCAGGCTCTTTTTGTTAGTCCAGGTACTTAAAACCGGCATGATCAGTTCCCATGCAGCTTCCACCTGGTCGCCACGCATAAACAGGGTCTGGTCGCCCAGCATCGTGTCCAGTAATAGGGTTTCATAGGCCTCGGGAGCCTGGTTATTGTAAGTGCCTTTATAATCAAACACCATATCAACAGTATTCAATACCATATCTAAACCGGGGCGTTTGGCCTGTACCTGTAGGCGTATGCTCATTTCGGGCTGTATGCTGATGATAAGCCTGTTTTGCTGCCAGCTTTCAGCGGCTTCTGTTGGGAACACTTTATGCGGCACATCCTTAAACTGTATTGTAATTACCGATGCCGACTGGTGCAGCCTTTTACCAGTACGGAGGTAAAAAGGGATGCCTTGCCAACGCCAGTTGTCTACAAAAAATTTAAGTGCGGCAAAAGTCTCGGTATTTGAATCGGGGTTTACCTTTGGTTCCTCGCGGTAACCGGCCACTTCCTTGCCCTGCATCCATCCCTTACCATATTGACCCCTTACGGCCGAATTACGCACGTCCTCAGGCGAGAATTTGCGCATGGCATGTAATACATCCACTTTGCGGTTGCGCACCTCATCGGCGCTAAAATTAACCGGGGTTTCCATCGCTACCAAACAAAGCAATTGCAGCAGGTGGTTTTGTATCATATCGCGCAAAGCACCGGCACCATCATAGTAATCGCCACGTTCTTCAACGCCCAATTGCTCGGTTACCGATATCTGTACGTGCTCAATATAATTACGGTTCCAGATAGGCTCCAGGATAGAGTTGGCAAACCGGAAAGCCATGATATTTTGCACGGTTTCCTTGCCCAGGTAATGGTCTATACGGTAGATCTGCTTTTCATTAAATATCCCGGCTAAAAGGGTGTTCAGCTCTTTTGCGGTTTGCAGATCGTGGCCAAATGGCTTTTCGATCACGATCCTTGTAGTTTCAGGGTCGACAGCCAGGTTAGCTTTTGAAATATTAGTGGCAATGATAGGGAAGAAGTTTGGTGATACCGCCATGTAATAGATCACGGTAGCTTTGCTTTTCCACTCGGCATTAAATTTATCTACGCTTTTGCCAAATTCCTTATAGGTTTCCGCATCGTTTATATCTGATACCTGGTAGTAGATGCTTTTTGAAAACTCATCCCATTTCTTTTTATCAGCTTTGCCACTGCGCGAAAATTGGTTGATATCGTCGAGCAGGTTTTTCCTGAACTGGTCATCCTCAAACTTGGTACGGCCTGTACCGATGATGGCAAATTGCTTTGGCAGCCAGTTATCCAAATATAAATTATAAAGGGCAGGGGCAATTTTACGTGAGGTTAAGTCGCCGGTGCCTCCAAAAATTATGAATATAACAGGCTGATTTTTAGTTGATTCCATGATAATATGTTTATCGGCTAATTTTTTTGTTTTAATTAATGATCGCTTTTGGGAACCCATTGTGTATGGAAAACTCCTTCTTTACCTACTAACTCGTAAGTATGCGCGCCAAAATAATCGCGTTGTGCCTGTGTAAGGTTCGATGGCATCCTCCCGGTGCGGAAATTATCAAAATAGCTTAACGAGGCTGCATAGGATGGTACCGCGATACCCGCTGTTACGGCCGCCGCAACAACCTTTCTTGCGCCCGGCAAAGCTTCTTTAACCAGTTTTTCAACATTGGCATCTAAAAGCAAGTGCGCCAGTTTCGCATCCTTTGAATAGGCATTATATATATCGTTCAAAAATTCTGAACGAATGATACAGCCACCGCGCCATATTTTGGCTATCTGGTCTAATTTAAGCCCGTACTGATATTCTTCTGATGCCCTCGACAATAAATGCATGCCCTGGGCATAAGTTATCACCATGCTGAAATAATAGGCCTGCTCCAATTCTGCCAAAAACTCATCAGCATTGGCATCGAGTTCAGGCGCTTGCTTGCTGTAAACTTTTGCAGCTTCCAAACGCATCTCTTTGTATTTTGAAAGATCGCGCATTGATACAGCTGTATCTATTGTAGGGATAGGCGCCTGCAAGTCCATAGCCACTTGGCTTGTCCATTTACCGGTACCTTTTGCCTTGGCTTCGTCCTTAATATCATCTATCAGTAAATGATCTGTTCCGGGAGCCTTGTAGGCAAAAATATCTTTGGTTATATCTAATAAAAATGATTTTAACCTGCCATCATTCCACTTTACAAATATTTTGCGGATAGCCCCATTATCCAGCTTCAAGCCGGTTTTAAGGATCTGGTAAGTTTCGGCAATTAGCTGCATAATACCGTACTCGATACCGTTATGCACCATTTTAACAAAATGGCCTGATGCACCGGGGCCTATATAAGTTACGCATGGCGCGCCATCAACCTTAGCGGCAATGGATTCCAATATCGGCTTCATTACATTGTAGGCATCCTTATCGCCGCCCGGCATCATGCTTGGGCCGCGGCGCGCGCCTTCTTCACCACCTGAGATCCCCATACCGAAGAAGTGAAAGCCTTTGGTTTCCAGTTCCTCTACACGGCGGTTGGTATCGGTAAAGTGCGAGTTACCGCCATCTATCAAAATATCCCCTTTATCCATTAAGGGTAAAAGTTCGGCTATTACATCGTCAACAATTTTACCGGCGGGTACCAGCATCATAATAGCCCTTGGGCTTTTAAGGCTTTTTACAAAAGGTTCAACCTCGCTAAAACCCTTAAGGTTTTTATGTGTGCTTTCCTGTTCCAATAGTTTACCTTTTGAGGCATCCTTATCAAAACCGGCGCCTTTAACACCATGATCGCCCATGTTGAGCAGCAGGTTGCGGCCCATAGTGCCCAGGCCTATCATGCCAAAATCGTATTTATCAGTTGTATTGCTCATTTTATTTGAGGTTTTCTTTTTTTAAATCTTCCAGAATTTTTTTAGTGGTTTCAAAGCTGGTATGCTGATACGCGCGCATGCCTAGTTTTTTGGCGGCAAGTGCAAACATCTTTCTATCATCAAAATAAACACATTCCTGTGGTTGTGCCATGGCAATACCCATAGCCAGCTTAAATATGGCAGGATCGGGTTTGCGGAGGCCTACCTCGCCCGAAGAAACAAATGCATCGAAACATTCGTGTAATTTGAATTTTTTGACGCGGTAGTCGTTCAGTTCTTTACCCTCGTTATTGATGGATATGATGGTGAAGCCACAATCCTTTTTCCATTCCTTTAGCCAGGCCAGCATATTGGGCAGTTCCTTCGACTGCTCGAACATAAAATTCTTAAAATCCTCGCGCGTAAAATCGCGGGGATGGTTAAAAATTACGGTGTCAAGGTATTCATCAAGGTCAACGCCGTGGGCTTCGTACACATTGAATATAAAAGTGTGCAGTTCTTTCACCTCGGCATAGTCCAACCCAAATATCCGGGCTGCTTCCTCGCGTGATTCGTGGCCCCAGCCATTGGTAAGCAAAATGCCTCCTATGTCGAAGAATAGAAACTTTGTAGCTAATGTTTCCAATGGATTATGCTTTGTTTTTCTGATCTTCAATCGCTTTCAACAGTTTTTCGAATGGCTTATTGAATTTATCAATTCCTTCATCTTCTAACTGCTGTGTGATCTTATCAATATCTATGCCTGCTTTTTTCAGCCTGTCGAGCGTTTCGGTTGCTTTGGCTAAACCAGTTTCCAAAGTATTTGCAGCAATACCATGATCGGCAAAAGCCTCGATGGTTTCCAACGGAACGGTATCAACTGTATCTGGGCCTATCAATGCCTCAACGTATTTAGTATCTTTAAAGGCAGGGTTTTTGCTGCTGGTACTTGCCCATAGCAAACGTTGTTTTTGTGCGCCCTGTGCTGCCAGTTTTTCCCAACGCGGGCCACTGAACACGCGTTTGTATATTTCGTAAGCTTTTTTTGCTGAGGCGATGGCTACTTCGCCTTTCAGGTCGCCAAGGCCTTTTTCGTCGAGCATTGGGTCAACCAAAACATCAATCCGGCTTAAAAAGAAACTGGCTACTGATGAAATATGGGCGATTTTATGGCCTGCAGCCAAATGATCTTCCAAACCTGCTATATAAGCTTCGGTAACTTCCTCGTAACGCGGCAAGCCAAAAAGCAGAGTAACATTTATATTGATGCCTTTACCAATCGACTGGCGGATAGCGGCCAAACCAGGTTGCGTACCCGGAATTTTGATCATCACGTTCTTACGGTCAACCTGTTTCCATAATTTTTCTGCCTGATCAGCTGTTTCCTTAGTTTTTAATGCTAAAAACGGCGATACTTCAAGGCTCACATAGCCATCTTCGGCTTTCGACTCCGCGTAAACATCATTAAATAATGCCGTAGCATTTTGTATATCCTTTACCGCAAGGCCAAAAAATATCTCTTCGTTATTTTTTGTATCCTTTGACAGGGTAACAATGTCCTTATCATAATCGGTACCACTGGTAATTGCTTTTTCAAATATCGCCGGGTTTGAGGTTACGCCCCGTATGCCTTCTTCGTCAATCAGCTTTTTTAATTTGCCTGATGCGATGATCTCGCGGTCTATAAAATCCAGCCAGATACTTTGGCCAAAGCTGTGTATTTGTTTTACTTTATTAGTTGCCATAATATATTTATTACGTGTGTTTTTACTTTTTTAATTTTAATAAACTACATGTCATTTCGACGAGCCGGATGAGGTTGTGCGTAGCACGAGGAGAAAACTTATACGACATGTAATCATACTATGCAAAGCGTATAAGTTTTCTCACCTGTGACTACCCTTTGCCCAACTCTACAGGTTCGAAATGACATAATTTATGATGTCATTTTTTATTTCTCCAGATCATGCACTTTAGCCAGCCTGCGCAAATGGCGCGCAAAGCCGGTGAACTCCGCGTTTATAAAAGCCTCTACATATTCTTCGGCAGCCATATAGCCGGTAATGCGGCCACCCAAACAAAGGATGTTTAAATTATCATCTTCAACACCCTGGTGGGCCGAGAAATGATCGTTTATTAATGCGCCCCTTACCCCTGCAATTTTATTAACTGCCACCGAAGCGCCAACGCCACTGCCGCAAACGGCTATACCACGTTCTATTTCGCCATCGGCCACTGCTTTTGCCAGCGGGATAACAAAATCGGGGTAGTCATCGGCATTATCCAGTTTGTAGGCGCCAAAATCTATAACCTCGTGCCCTAACTTTATTAAGAACGGGTGAAGCGTCTCTTTTAGTTTATATCCGCCGTGATCGGCTGCGATTCCTATTTTCATGAGGCCCCCTAACCCCCTAAAGGGGGAATTTTTTGAATAGTTACTTTATTTAAACTCATTTTAGCCCCCTGCATATTTGCTCCCCTTTAGGGGGTCGGGGGACTATACTATAATAAAGCTTTCGCCCTTTTAACTACATTATCAACCGTAAAGCCAAAGTGCTTGTACAGGTCTTCTGCCGGGGCAGATTCACCAAAGGTTTCCATCCCTAACATATCGCCTTCGTCGGTGGTATATTTATGCCATCCCATTGGCGATGCCATTTCAACTGCCAAACGTTTGCGGTAGGCTTTGGGGAAAACTTCTTCTTTATAAGCCGCGCTTTGTTTTTCAAACAATTCCCACGATGGCATACTTACCACGCGGGTTGAGATGCCTTCTGCTTCCAGCTTAACCTGCGCATCCATGATCAGGGCAACTTCCGAGCCGGTGGCTATCAGTATCAGGTCAGGCTTTTTGCTGGCTTCTGATAAAATATAGGCGCCTTTTTTAAGGTTAGTTGCCTTAGCGTATTTATCCTGGTCGATGATAGGCAATCCCTGGCGGGTAAATACCAGCACAACCGGGCCGCCTTTATGCTCAACAGCAGTTTTCCATGCCTGTACCGTTTCATTGGCATCGGCAGGGCGTATAACAGTAATACGTGGTATAGAACGCAACGACGCCAGTTGCTCAACCGGCTGGTGGGTTGTTCCATCCTCGCCTAAGCCAATACTATCGTGCGTGTAAACAAATATCGGACTTATTTGCATGATAGATGCCAAACGGATGGGCGGGCGCATATATTCCGAGAACATGAGGAAGGTAGCGCCAAAAGGAATAACCCCCGCTGTTAACGACATACCATTAAGGGCCGAACCCATGGCATGCTCGCGGATACCAAAGTGAAAGTTACGGCCACCCCTGTTCTCAGAGGTGAATGAATCAAATGCTTTTAAGTTAGTTTCTGTTGATGGCGCCAGATCTGCCGCACCGCCGATCAGGTATGGGATTTTTGCAGCCAGGGCATTTAATGCCTTGCCCGATGCAACACGTGTTGCCATTTTAGGGTCGGATGCCTTAAATGTTGGCAGGTCATCGGCCCAGCCTTTTGGTAATTCGCCTTTTACAGCAGTTTCATATTCTTCCGCAAGCTCGGGGAATTGCGCTTTATAATCGCTGAATAATTTATTCCATTTTGCTTCGGTATCTTCACCCCTTGCACCCATTTTATGGTAGTATTCCAATACTTCGGCAGGTACGTTGAATGATTTATCAGGATCAAACCCAAAAAATTCTTTTACCAGCTTTACTTCATCAGCACCCAATGGCGAACCATGTGAACCTGCTGTGCCTGATTTATTCGGGCTGCCATAAGCGATCAGTGAGCGTACACGGATCAATGATGGTTTTTGTTTTTCGCCCCGTGCGTTTGTGATGGCTAATTCTAAAGCGTGTATATCATTAACATCGGGCAGATCCTGCACATGCCAGCCATACGCCCTGAAACGTTCGCTTACATCCTCGTTAAAAGTAATATCGGTAGCACCTTCTATCGAGATGTGGTTATCATCATATAAATAAATAATATTACCCAGCTCCAGGTGGCCTGCAAGTGACGCGGCTTCGGAAGTTACACCTTCCATCATATCGCCATCGCTGCAAATAGCATAAATATTATAATTGAAAAGATCGAAGCCCGGTTTGTTATAACGGCTGGCCAAATGCTTTTGGGCAATGGCAAAACCAACACCGTTTGCAAAACCCTGCCCTAAAGGCCCGGTAGTAACATCAATACCGGGGCACAGGCCATATTCGGGGTGCCCGGCGGTTTTGCTGTTTAGCTGGCGGAAATTTTTAATATCATCTAAAGAAACATCGTAACCGGTAAGGTATAAAAAGCTGTACTGCAATATACAGGCATGCCCGCACGACAAGATGAACCTATCGCGGTTTGCCCAATGCGGGTTTTTAGGGTTGTAGTTTAAAAACTCTTTCCATAACACATGGCCCATTGGCGCAAGTGCCATAGCTGTACCCGGGTGGCCCGAATTTGCTTTTTGTACTGCATCTGCTGATAGTATCCGAACTGTATTTATGCCCAGTTCTTCAATAGCCGGTATTGTAATTGTATCCATTTTTATTAGTTCTTATATAATGTACTGATAAGGTTGTCAAATATTTTTATTTCGCTATAATGGCTGTTGTTACAGGCTCTTCATTTACCGTCCATAATCTTGCGCCGCCTTTTATCCCGTCCTCATTGGTTACAAGCTTCATATTGTCATCAAGCTTAAACGTCAGCTTATCTGCGTTACCACCTCCTATATATAAAGTATCGTAATTGAATACTGTTTTTAAAACCTGAAAAACTTTTTCCATGCGCTCGTTCCACTTCTTCTTGCCTATTTCCTTCAGCGGTTTTTCACCTATGTATTCATCATAATCTTTCTTTTTGTTTACCGGCATGTGTGATATTTCCAGGTGCGGCAATAAATGGCCGTCCATTAATAAAGCTGTACCAAAACCGGTACCCAACGTAAGCACCATTTCAAAACCCTTACCGCTAACTACACCCAGGCCTTGCATATCGGCATCATTTACCACCTTGGCAGGTTTGCCTAATTCTTCATGAAGTTTTTTAGCCAGGTCGAAATCTTTCCACGCCTCGGAACCGAGGTTGGGTGCCGTTTTAACTACCCCATTTTTAATATAGCCGGGGAAACCAACCGATATATTGGTATATTCAGGAAAATCCTTCACCAGCTTTTTTATAGCGGCTATCATGTTTTCGGGCGTTGAGGGCATTGGGGTTACTATCTTGTCGTAATCCATCTGCAATTCGCCTTTGCTGTTCAGGATGGTTGCTTTGATGTGGGAGCCTCCAATATCAATGGATAGGACTTTTAAAGCGGCGGTGTTTTTCATTATTAATGTTGGTTCACAGGTGTATACCAGCAGGAATGAACCTGTTGATGTGCAAATATCACATTTTTAATAATAAATAATTGTTATTATTAATGTTATTTATCGCGAGACAAATTAACAATATAAGTATAACATTAGTCGTGAATTTGTTTTTTTACTTACAGCTTATGACAAGTTTATTACAATGATACAAATTAGTGTTAAATTAACACTAATTAATCTTTAATACTCCCAAAAGAAGTATGCCTGTGAAAAGTATGGGGTGTAAAAGAATTAGAACTTGAGGTTGGTTTTTACCCATTTTTGTACTTCTTCCTGTACAAGCACATCGGCGGGTAATTTATCGTGGATGAGCTTTTCTATTTTGTTTCCTGTGTTGGCAAAGCGATAATCCCAAAGGATCATCAGTTTGTTAATGAGGTAAACCATTTCGTTGCCTTCCTCGCGGTTAAAAGAAGTTGTGTCGGGTTTCCCGTTTACATGCGGGTCGTTATGAGTATAAACGCTCCATTTGTAATCGGAATAATGCAGATTTCTTCTTGAAAACAAGATCATAAAGCGTTCATATTTCTGTAAATATACTTATAATTAATGGGTTGGGGCTTTATTATATGATGCCGGGCTAATTATTGAATTATTGATTTATCGAATTATTGAATAAGGTGAAGCAAAAAATCAATAATCTCATATTCCATTATTTGAATTATTGAATAAAGGTAAAATCAAAAAAGGGTGAAGCTATTCGCCCCACCCTTTAAATACGTTGTACTATATTTTTATTATTGGCCGCCCTGATCGCTGCCTTGTGGCTGGCCCTGATCATCATCTGATGGCAGGCCTACAATTTTATATGTCGTGTTATTGTTCTGATCTACCACAGCCTTGTAATAGATTCCATCGGGCGAAAGGTATAGTTTTTCGCCATTGATATTTATTTTACGGCTGTTTGGTGGCAATTGTTGTACCACATCGCCAATTTGCGGTGCGGCGGGGGCAGCATCTGCACCGCCATCATCGGTATTCAATTCGCCGTCCTTACCTGCAACCTGGTAGCTTAGGGTTCCATCATCCTTAGTTATCGGCTCGTAATAAACACCGTTAACCTCGTAATACTGCTGCCCGTTAATTACTATTGATTGTGCATTTGATGGCAAGGTGGTTACTTCGGCGCCAACCGGTGGTTCAACAACGGTGTACTGGCTATCATTATATTGATAAAACAAACCATCGCTATAAAAATACTGGTAATCGCCAAAGTAAAACGGATAGTAGCCGAAAGGCAAAATAGATATGCCAAAACCAAGCCTTGGCGCATAGTACGACCCATAATAACCATGGTTATAGTGATAAGCAGTATGACCAGGCAAATACCCGCCGCCACGGCTGTAAGCAACTACACTGCCCGAGTTTCCGGGATGAGTTCTGCCATAAGCAGAACCCTGGTAAGTACGGTAAGGCTGCGCGGTTACGCCTGTACGGGTTGTAGCACCAATACGGCCCTGCTGCCTTGGCGCATTATAGCCTCTTTGAACGTTTGTATTTGGCCTTGCCGCATTATTTGAACGCGGCTGAACACTTGGGCGAGAGACTGACGCTGGCCTTGACGGTTGCGCTACAGACACATGGCCGCCACCGCCGCCACCACCTGAAGGCCTGCCGCCGCCGCCACCACCACCACCACTTGGGTGATCATGCTGGGCACTGGCCGGCAATGCTAACGATAAACATACAATTGCGCTTAAAGCGGTAGTTGATAAAACTTTATATATACTTTTCATGATTGATAATATTAGTATCAGTACGGCACCTAATTGGTTGAACTGCATGAACATATAGACTAACGCCCATGCTAACGGTTTAACACTGGTTTAATTATATTATAGGTTCAAAAAGCGCACCAATATTACAATACCCCAATTTTAATTACATCAGGTTTACAATCCAAATGATTAGGTGATGCTAATGTAATACTAATATTTGATTTTTAGAATCGAGGGGATGAATTTTAGAGGCAAGATAAAAGAGTCAAGAGCCAGGATAAAAAATGGGATACACAATAAATGAAGGTAAATTGCTATAATTCATGTGTATTTCATCTTGATCCTTACACCTTAACTATTGATCCTTCTGCATTCTGTAAGTGATTTATTACAAAGCTGCCTGTTAAACAAAGCTTAGCCCCGCGAAATTTTTGGTAAGGATCTGGCTGTTATTTACATTAAGCCATTTATCTAACAAAGTAGCGTAAACATCCCTAAAGTCTACCTGGTATTTTAAGTCGCCATTGTCTAATGTAGCCAGGTCGGGCGCATCGTTATATATACCAGCCTTTTTAAGTTTGCCGCCATAAATAAGTATGTTATTGGCTGTGCCGTGGTCGGTGCCATTACTGGCATTTTGCTCAACGCGGCGGCCAAACTCCGAAAAGGTCATTACCAGCGTATCATCAAGCTTGCAGCTTTGTTTCAGGTCGGTAATAAAAGCGGCTACGGCATCGCCATAAACTTTTAACTGCCGGCCTTGTTGGTTTTGCTGCCCCACATGCGTATCAAAACCACTTAACGATACATAATACACCCTTGTTTGCAGGCCTGAGTTAATAAACTTTGATACCGTTTTAAGCTGGTTAGCAAACGGTGTTTGCGGGTAATCAGCAGTTACCTTATAGGTTTTGGATGTATTTTGAATATAATCGGCAGATGAGTAGGTTTCTATCATGGTTTTGTACAGATAGCCTAAATTATCCTCGTTCAGATCGGCGGGGTTATGATCATGCACCAGATCTTTAAAAAATGGCTCGCGGGTGGTTTGGTATAGCTTGTTTGGATCCTGCACGGCAATGCCTTTCATTTTAGCGCCTTTCATGGCCAGCGAGAGGGTATCATCAACCTCGATAGCGGTATAGGCCTTGCAGTTGCTGGTTTGGCAGTTTGAATCAAGGTAACGCCCTATCCAGCCGGTGGTTAAAAATTGGTTGGCATCGCTGCCGGTTTGCCAAATATCCATCGAGCGGAAATGCGAGCGGTCGGGATTAGGATAGCCCACCGAGTTGATGATGCTCATATAACCCTGATCGTAAATACTTTTTAGGGCCGACAGGTTGGGGTTTAAGCCCTGCATATCGTTCAGCTTTACAATATCGGTTTGATTTATGGCGATGGTTTTGCGTTTTTGATAGTAGATATCATTACCATAAGGGATAATAGTATTCAAGCCATCGTTACCGCCTGAAAGCTGGATGATCACCAGGTTTTTGAAACCCGATAGCTGGTTCATGGCCATAGCCTCAAAAGGCTTCAGAAAAGCCGGCATCATGAACGCTCCCGATACCAGCGCGCTGTTTTTTAAAAAATCTCTACGTTTCATAATTTTGAATTAATGAATTATCGATTTATTGAATTATTGATTTCGTTGGCTTTACATTTCTCATTCAATAATTCAATAAATCACTCAATCAATAATTAATTAGCGTCAGCAAAGTTGATATTCCGGTGTTGAAACTATTTGTATGATAGCAGCTTTCATATCCGTTGCCTGGTTAACTTCATCTGTTACGGTGCTGTTTATGCTGGGCTCCAGCATAAATTCTGCTATTTGTATTTTTGATGTATCCGCGGGTATTTCCTGTAAAAACTTGCCCCAATTGGGTTGTGATTGTACCCGTTTGATCACATTTAGCTGCTGCTTGCGGGCCGAAGCTAAATAGGCTTCATCTCCCGGATCGGCCTTGCCTGTAAAATCAATCATGCCGGCATTTAAAATTATGGAAGGGATCTTCATCCGGTACATCAATGATGAACTGTCTATCCAGTTTTTGCCGCCCGGCCAGCCTGCAACATTAGGCGGCCGAAATAACACCTGCCCTAACGTGCGCTGAAACTGCAGCAGCACATCGGGGTTTTGATAATTGATATAGAATTGCCTGTTTAAACCTACCAAAAACTCAACGGGAGATTTGATGAGGTTACCGGTATTTTTATCGTCATAAAACCAATCCGACAGAAACACAAACTCCAGTAAAGGCTTTATCTCATAGTTTGAGTTATAAAAAATATCGGCCATCTGGTTAATGTGGTCTTTATCGGGCACATCGTTTACCAAATAGCGGTATAATTTTGTACTGATGAATACTGCGGTTTGTTTGTTCGAAAAAATTATATCGATAATATCCTCGCCGCAAAAATTACCTGTTTTACCCATAAAGGTTTTGGTACCATCATCATGCACCTTTGGCCTGAAGGCATAGGCACCGGTTTTGCCATCATAGCTCCAACCGGTGAACGACCTGGCCGATTCCTTGATATCCTGCTCGGTATAGTTACCTCTGCCAATGCTGAACAGCTCCATCAGCTCGCGGGCAAAGTTTTCATTGGGATGCCCTTTTTGATTTTGCTGGTTATTTAAAAATTGCAGCATGGCCGGTGTTTGCGAAACCTGCAACAGTAATGTTTTAAAATTGCCAAGCGCGTTGGCGCGTTCAATATTATTCAGCTGCTGCTCGTAATAACCGTTGCCAATATTACAGGCGAAATGATTATGCCAAAACAAGGTCATTTTCTCGCGCAATTGCGCATCAGTTTGGCTCAGCTGTAGTATCCAGGCATTATTTAGCGCCTTTTCCTGTGTATTGCGGGTTTCCTGTACCCTTATTTTTTCTTCATCTGTTTGATTAGGGCGGGTACGCAGATCGATATTCTCGGTAAGCACCGTTATAGGCTGAATTTCTTCTGATGCTTTAAATATCTTCCTCACCGCCTTTTTTACCGACCAGTTTTCATGATCGTGCAAATCCTCAAAACGGATACCAAAGCCCGCCCTGGCGTATAAATGCTTTATATGTTTTGAGTTGTTCATTTTTTGGCCTTATAAAACTATTGACTGGCATCCCCTACAAAGGTTTAACTTATAATTAAGCAAATTGTTGCCTGTTCATGCCGATGGTATGACTGTGGGGGTTACGAATGGTTTAACAGTCTATTTTACTATTAGTTACATCAGGCATATAATTTTGAATTTTATTTAATTTATAATATCAACTTGTTATATTAGTAGCGATTAAACCTTATACATGAATAAGCTTTTCGCACTTGTGGTGCTTAGTATATTTACTTTAGCTGCTAAAGCACAAACACCTGCCCCACCCATAAAGGAAGCTCAGCCTTATGGCCAGATTGATACCGCCGACCTTAAATTAAAAAGCTGCGATTTTGAAAAAGATGCCAATGCCATGGTGCTTTTTGATAAGGGCGACATAACTTTTGGTGATTATGGCGTGATCACTTACCTGCACCATGAAAGGATAAAGATATTTAATGATAACGGAAAAGGTGAGGCCAATATAACTATACCTTTTATTGATGATATAACAGACATTACAGCCCAAACAATCAACCTCAACGGTAATACCATAGAATTTACACCTGTTGACAGTAAGCTTATTTACAAGGAAAAGATAGATAAATATCGCAAAGTACTGGTTTTTACATTTCCTGACGTAAGGCCAGGTTCGGTAATTGAGCTGCAGTATAAATGGAAATCGGATAATTATGCCCCTGACTGGCACTTCCAAACCGATATACCAACACGTTATTCCGAAGTAAGTGTAACCATGGTGAATGGGTATAAAGTTAACACCTTGTTTAAGGTGCGCCAACCCTATTCAAAAAATGTCGACGAGGCGGCGGGCAATAAATATTCTCCCTGGGGGCAAAAGTTTATACGGGGATTATCAAATGTGCCTCCAACCAGGGAAGAGCCTTATGCGAGCCTGCTGAATGAAAATACACAACGGCTGATATTTAAACCTTTTAAAGCAAGCTGGACAGATCTGATCGCCAAGTTGCTTATCCATCAAAATTTCAGCATGCAGCTTATTGATAAATTAACTGATGAAGATAGTGTGCTGAAAAAGGTTACAGCTATAAAAAGTGATGATGCTAAAATAGACTCTATATTTAATATAGTTAAAGGCCGCATGCAATGGAATAAGGTTAATAGCTGGGATGCTGATGACGGTACCCGGAGGGCCTGGAATAAAAAAACAGGTAACAGCGCCGAAATTAACCTGATATTGTACCATTTGCTAAGGCAGGCAGGTATTAACGCATACCCAATGATGGTAAGCACCAGAACCAATGGCGTAGTTGATACCAATTTTGCCAACCTTACACAATTTAATAAATTGGTGGTGTACATTCCTGTGGGTACCGAAAAGTATTATATACTTGATGCGTCAAACCAATACAATACCTATAACCGGGTGCCTTTTGAGCTGCTAAGCACATGGGGCTTTGCAATTGACCCTAAATTATATAAGTACTGCCTGGTGCCCATACAAAGCTATGCCATCGCAAAACAACTGGTATTTATAAACGCCACCGTTGGTACCGATGCCAAAGTTAGCGGCACCGCCGAAATTATTAGTGATAGCTACAACAAAACTGTCAGTTTAAAATTATATGACGATTTGGGTAAGGAAAAATATATTGATGATTTTAGTAACAATAATAACGACTTGAAGATATCGGCGCTTGAGATGGAAAATACCCGGCCCGATACGCTCCCCTTAACGCAGCATATTAATTTTACGCTTAATTTATCAGCCTCTGATGCTAATTATATCTACATCAACCCGAACATTTTTACCGGGTTTCGCAACAATCCATTTTTAAGCGAAACCAGGTATAACGATATTGATTTTAACTATACTACTACTTATGTTATAAGTAGTATTTACCGTATACCGGCAGGGTATAAAACCTATGCCTTGCCAAAAAACCAGTCGATAACCATGCCTGATGGTGGAATTAATTTTAAAAGGCTTGTTGAGGAACAAAACGGCGCTGTAATGGTGCGTTATATTATTGATTTCAAAAAAACAACTTACACAAAAGATGAATACCCCGCCTTGTTTGCCTTCTATAAAAAAATGTACGAAATGCTTAACGAACAAATAGTTTTGAAAAAATCTTAACTAATATTATATTTATTGCGATTAAACCCTTTACGAGATGAATAAAACCTTTACCTTATTGGCATTGTGCCTGCTTGCGTTTTCAGTTAAAGCACAAAATGCCGCCCCAACCTATCAACTTTATGGAAAAGTTGACAAAGAAGACCTGGAATTGAAGGCCTGTGATTTTGAAAAAGATGCCAACGCCGAAGTATTGATTGACAAAGGCGACCTGTATTACGACACCCAATTTAATCAGATATTGGATTGCCACAGAAGAATAAAAATTTTTAATGATAATGGGAAAGATCATGCAAACATCCGTATCCCGTTTGTAAGTGCCGACCGGCAGGAATATATTACCGGCCTGCAAGGCGAAACCATAAACATAACCGATGGCAAAGTTGAAATAACCAAACTTGATAAAAAGCTTGTTTATACCCAGGTAGTTGATAAGTATAACAGCGCATTGGTTTTTACCATGCCCAACGTTAAGCCCGGATCAATAATTGAATATAAGTATACCGTTACCTCTTCGGTGTTTTATCGTGTTCCTGCCTGGTTTTTTCAGGATAGGATACCGGTAAGGTATAGCGAATACGATACCAGTATACCCGAATGGTTATACTTTCAATCGCAGGCAAAAATGCGCGTACCTTTTACATCAGATGCTAAATCACAGGGCAACGGAAGCTATGGCATTGGCCAGGATGCGACAACTTACACTACAGAAATCGAAAAAAGGACACTGGTTGATATCCCATCGCTGCCTGATGAGCCTTTTATGAGTTCAGTTGCTGATAATCTTGAACGTGTATCCTTCCAGCTTACCTCATTCAGGCCGCCAAATGGCTTTGTACAAAACTCATCCGATAGCTGGGAAAAAGTGGCAACACAACTGATAGAGGACGAGGATTTCGGCAAACAGGTTAACAGGAAACTCAACGGCGAGGAAGTAATAACAGGCAAAGCCAAAAGTTTAAAAACAGATGATGAAAAAATAGCCTATGTATTTAACGAGGTTAAAAACTCCATGAAATGGGATGGGGATGACCAATGGTATACCAATGACGGAACCAGGGAAGCATGGGACAAAAAAACAGGTAATTCAACCGAGATCAACCTCATATTATACCACTTACTAAATAAATCGGGTGTTAAAGCCTTCCCTATGGTTGTTAGCACACGCGACAATGGAAAAGTAAACCCGGCCTACACTTATTTAAAGCAGTTTAACCGCGCAGTAGTATATATACCTATTGATAGCACCAGATATTATGTGCTTGATGCAGCCGGCAAGTATAATATGTATAACGAAACGCCTTTTTACCTGCTAAATTCATCGGGTTTTTATGTTGATATGGATAAAAAAACCTCCGACATGATTTTCCTTAACAAAGTGACACCCGTAAGGCGGTCGGTTTTTATTATTGCCGATATAAAGCCGGATGGCAAAATGGAGGGAACAGCGCAAATAAGCAGCTTTAGCTACAACAGGATAAACGGGGTAACGCGTTATAAAACCGATGGCGAAACAAAATATATCGACTATTTAAGGGATGATGATAACAACTTAAAGGTGTCGTCGCTTAAAATGGAAAATATGGATGTGGATACTCTGCCACTTATACAGAATGTTAGTTTCAACCTCGACCTGGCAGGTTCAGATGATAACTATATCTATTTTAATCCAAACTTGTTTACACTGCTGCATAAAAACCCTTTTCTAAACGAAAAACGGAGTACCGATATCGACTTTGGCTATTTGGATAATCTTGCAATCAATGGGCAGTTCAAGATCCCGGCGGGTTATAAAGTTGATGCCTTACCCAAAAACATCAGCATGACCAATCCCGATAAAAGCATCACTTTCAGGCGTATTGTGGGCGAACAGGATGGTGCTGTAGTTGTACGCTATACCATAAACTACAAAAAGAGCATTTACTTTAAGGAGGACTATGCCGATTTTCATGAATTTTATAAAAAGATGTATGAAATGCTGAATGAACAAATAGTATTAAAAAAGGGATAAAGTGATGTATAAGAAATATTTAAGCTGTTTGCTTTTAGTTATTGGCGCTTTTTTTATTGCGCCTGCCAAAACCTACTGTCAGGATAGTGATATACCAAAGGAGGTATATACAGCAGCCGGTATACCCGATTCGTTAAAAGAAAATGCTAATTCTGTTATACGGTATTCAAATGACGAGATAACAATTAAAGGGCCGGGCGAGGCAGTTATTAAACATCGTAAAATAACTACCATACTAAATGAAAAAGCCGACCGTGAGGCCATCATCGAATTATTTTATAACCGGAAGTATGATACTTACAGCAGCCTGATCATACAGGTTTTTAATGCCGATGGGGTTATGATAAAAAAATACCGTAAGGGCGATATGTATGATGGCGCAGCAGTTGGTGATGAAACCATGGTATCAGATGAACGCTTTCTTGGTTTAAGGCATGTGGTGGCAAATTACCCAACTACCCTTGAGGTAAGCTATGAAGAAGACCTGAGCAGCTTTATAAGCATGGATAACTGGGACATTCAAAAGTTAGAACAATCGGTACAAAATGAAACTTATAAAGTTTCGGCAAAAACCGGAGTTGGTTTCAGGTTCAAGAGCAAAAACATTGCGCTAAGTCCCATTAAAACTACCGATAACGATTTGGAAACCTATACCTGGCAAATAAAAAATATTAAGGCTATTAAAACGGAGGAGGGCTCAGAATCATGGAACATACTTCCACATGTAGTATTTGGCACAAGCGCATTTAATTGCGATGGCTACCCGGGAGATATGAGTACATGGCAAAATTTTGGAAAATGGATCTATGGGTTGCACAGCGATGTATGTACCCTAAGCCCTGAGCGGGTTGACGAAATAAAGAAGATGACCGATACCATTAAAACGGATAAGGCAAAAGCAAAATTTTTATATGAGTATATGCAGCAAAGCATGCGTTATGTAAGCGTGCAATTAGGGATAGGCGGATGGAAACCTTTTACCGCGACTTTTGTGGATCAAAAAAAGTATGGCGATTGCAAGGCATTGTCAAATTATATGTACGCGCTGCTTAAGGCCGTAAATATCCAGGCCGATTGGGCTGTTATACGGGCTGGCGCCAATGAATATGCCGCCGATCCATCGTTTCCCAACAATTCCTTTAATCACGAAATACTGTGCATACCGTTTAAAAATGATACCACCTGGCTCGAATGCACCAGTACAACTACGTCATTTGGGAAATTAGGCCCCTTTACTGAAAACCGTAATGCCTTGCTGATAACCCCCGATGGCGGTAAATTAGTTAACACGCCAAAAAGCACGCCGCAGGATAACCAGTTTAATAGCGAAGTACATATAGCACTTAATGCCGATGGCAGCGCAAAAGCACAGATAAAAATTTTAAGTACCGGTGGTTACCGCGAAATGTATATAGGCATGGCTACCATAAAGCAGGATGAGCAAAAGGAATTTTTAATGCGAAGCTTAAATATCAAACAACCCTCGGTTTTTGATTTTCAATCAGGCACTGACAGGAATGATATAAAAGAGCTGGACATTAACCTTGAATATGACCAGTTTTATGATATTGCTGCCGGAGATAAGCAATTTTATCATCCGCATGTTTTTGATCTGTGTGCAATTACTGTACCTATTGAAGAAAAAAGAGCATCGGATTATTATTTTGAGCATCCAATGCAAAAATCATGCGTTACCACAATCGATCTGCCAACGGGCTTTGAAGTGGAAACCTTGCCTGTAAATCAGCAATTAAAATTTACGTATGGCAGTTACGAAGTAAAATATGTGTATGATGCTGTTAAAAACCAGGTGATAAGTACGGCTAAGTTCAGCATTACCAACCAGTTGATACCGGCTGCAAAGTATACCGAATTACAGCAATACCTGGATGCCGTTGCCAAAGCGCAAAATAAAAAGCTGGTCATACGCCGTAAGGCGTAAATTTGCCGGGATGATATTCAGGCTTGATGAACGTTTGCTGTTTCCCGACCCGGCTTTGGCCGAAGATGACGGGCTTTTAGCTATAGGCGGCGATCTCAGCACCGGGCGCTTATGGCTTGCCTATCAAAACAGCATATTCCCATGGTATAGCAATGATGAACCCATCCTTTGGTATTCGCCGCACGAACGGTTTGTGCTGTTTCCCGATGAATTAAAGATTGCTAAAAGTATGCGCCAGGTATTGCGTTCAGGCAAATTTACGGTTACTATGGATCAGTGCTTTAACGAGGTGATCGAGGCCTGCTCAACAGCCGCGCGTAACGGCCAGGATGGTACCTGGATAACCGGCGATATGAAGGCGGCTTATAACCTGTTACATGCCAAAGGCCATGCGCATTCAGTTGAGGTATGGGAACAGGACAAATTAGCAGGCGGTTTTTATGGTGTACAGGTAAACCAGGTATTTTGTGGTGAAAGCATGTTTAGCCGGGTAAGCAATGCCTCCAAAACAGCGCTGATATGGCTGTGCCAATCGGGTTTATACAAACTGATAGACTGCCAGGTGTATACAGAACATTTGGAAACTATGGGCGCCCGGATGATAAGCCGTGAAGAATATATGGGTTTGCTGGGGGATAATGAGGAATGATGTTTTAACTTTATAAAATCAAATTGTCATTCTGAGCGACAGCTACAAAACACCCATGCAACAACCCAACCATAAAGAACGCATTATATTAGGCATCGACCCCGGCACCGCGGTGATGGGTTATGGTTTGGTAAAGGAAACCGGCCCAAAAATTGAATTGATCAGCCTTGGTATTGTGAAGATGGATAAGCTTGACGACCACATGTTAAAGCTACAGCGCATATTTGAAAAAACAGTGGCCCTGATCGATAACTACCATCCCGATTGCCTGGCTATAGAGGCGCCATTCTATGGTAAAAACATACAGGTGATGCTCAAGTTAGGCCGCGCGCAGGGCGTAGCCATGGCAGCGGCGCTATCGCGTAATGTAGAAATTACCGAATATGCCCCCCGCAAAATAAAACAGGCCATAACGGGCAATGGCAATGCTACAAAGGAACAAGTTGCCGCCATGCTGCAAACCCTGCTTAGTTTTAAGGAAACACCTGAATTTTTAGATGCGACGGACGGTTTAGCGGTAGCTGTTTGTCACGCGTTCCAAAAAATAAGCACCGGCAAAAGCAGCGGCAGTAAAAAATCATACTCGGGCTGGGAAACTTTTGTTAAGGACAATACCGGCAGAGTTGCAGGCGTAGTAAAAGCGAAGAAATAAAAACTGAGATGGCACAAGTCACCCAACCTTTACCCATCGCACAAGACTTGCGCCAGTGGGATAGTGAGGTTATTGCAAAACATCTTTTTTTACAATATTATCACTATAACCCATTGTTTGTGTCCTCACAAACAATCCGATGCTTGCATGGCTATTGCTGTTTGTGGGGACACAAACAGCGGAGGGGCATAAAATAGTTCTAACTACGCGTCATTACTTCGTACCTCGCGATGACGCGTGATGATGAGGGCTAAGGCCAGCGCAGTATGAGCGTATAGCACGGCCCGCTTCTATCGGCGGGAACGCCCAATAGCTTTTAGATTTCCCTTAATGCTTCCTTTATCTTTTCAGCGGTAGCGGCGTACTGCTCATCGGTAAATTTTAATTTGGGGCGGGAGAAATTCAAATCGTCAACCCGGTTCATGGGTATTAAATGGATATGCACATGCGGTACCTCGAGGCCAATAACCGCCACACCTATCCTTTTACAAGCAACAGCCTTTTTTAATCCACCGGCCACTATCTTGGCAAATAGCTGCAGGCCTGTATAAGTTTCATCATCCAGGTCGAAAATATAATCGGCTTCGGTTTTGGGTATCACCAGCACATGGCCTTCGGCAAGTGGGTTAATATCCAGGAAAGCCAAAAATTCAACACTTTCAGCCACCTTATAAGCTGGTATCTCGCCTGATATTATTTTTGAAAATATAGTACTCATTTTAATTATTGATTTATTGAATGAGTGAATTATTGAATGAGCAAATGCTTCTTAAAATCACTCATTCAATAGTTCAGTAATTCAATCATTATTTAAACTATCGTGTTATTTCCAATATTTCAAACTCCATTTTACCTGCCGGTACCATTATCTCGGTTTTGTCGCCAACTTTTTTGCCCAGCAAGCCTTTGGCAATGGGTGATGCTACCGATATTTTACCAGCCTTTAAATCGGCTTCGCTTTCTGATACTAATTGATAGCTCATGGTAGCACCATTACGCACATTTTTTATTTTTACTATAGATAAGGCAAGCACCTTCGACAGGTCAAGCTTTGATTCATCAAGCAAGCGGGCATTGGCCACAGCTTCCTGCATTTGCGATATTTTGGCTTCATGCAAGCCCTGCGCCTCTTTGGCCGCATCGTATTCTGCATTTTCAGATAGGTCGCCTTTATCGCGTGCCTCGGCTATCGCCTTTGATATATTGGAGCGGCCTGTAGTTTTTAAATACTGTAATTCTTCCTTTAATTTTTCTAAACCTTCCTTGGTATAGTATGATACCTCTGCCATAACGCACTAATTAATTTAAAACTTATATTGGTTACCAAAAAAAACCGCCCTCCTGTTTCAAGAAGGACGCAATGATCGTAAAAACAAACAAGACTATATGGGCATCATCGCCTACATAGTCTTGCTTTGTGTAATAACGAAGATAAGAGAATTAAAGTTTAATATCCAAATTTTTGTTGTCTGGCGGCAAAATTTGGATATTAAACTTGGTGATCAGTAATTAGAGGTTAGTGATTAGTTAGGATAGTTAGTGAATGAGTGATTTACTGAAATAGTGAATATTTAAGCTTTTTTAAACTAATCACTAGCCTCTAATTACTAATCAACTAAACTAAGTTTTTAACTAATCACTGATCACTAAACCCTAATCACTGAGAAGCGCCAGCTTCCCCGCCATCACCTCGCTTATCCTGCGGTATGAATCAAATGTCCACCCTGCAACGTGGGGCGTTAATATCACTTTCCCCGATTGTTTTAGCTCATCAAACCATTCCTGTTCGCCCAATACCGGAAATTTCTCCACCTCGAGCACATCAAGCCCGGCACCTAAAATTTTACCCTGCTTAATAGCTTTTAACACCGCGCCTACCTTTGCCGTTTTGCCACGGGAGGTATTGATAAAAAATATAGGTTTTTTAAAGTGGAACAAATATTCATCATTTACCAAACCATCTGTTTCGGCAGTAAGAGGAACATGTATACTGAGCACATCGCTATGCTTAACAATTTCTTCCATACTTACTTCGCGGGCATAAGCATCGCTAAAGCCGGTTTTATATTTATCGTAAGCAATAACACTCACCCCAAAGCCCGAAAGTTTTTTAGCAAAACTATGCCCCATAAAACCATACCCAATAATGCCTACCGTTTTGCCTTTTAACTCATACCCGCGGTTAGCTTCCCGCTGCCAGCTGCCTGCCCTTATCTCGGCATCGGCATTGCGAAAGTTATTCATCAGTGCCAGCAATAAACCTACCGCATGCTCGCCAACGGCATCCATATTACCTTCGGGGGCGTTGATAAGGGCAATGCCTTTTTGCCTGGCATAGTCCTCATCAATATTATCCATACCTGCCCCGGCCCGGCATACAAAACGCAGGCTTTTAGCAGCATCAATAACCTTGCGATCGACATTAAATTTTGAGCGGATAACCAGCCCGGCATAATTGCCTAAAATTTCAAGGGCTTCGGCAGGCTTTATTAAGGGTTGATAATCGCAGGTATAGCCCAACGCTTCCGCCTGCTCCATAAACACCGGGTGGATGTCATCAACAATAAGTATATTCTTTTTCATCTTTAGCCTACAAACATATTCATCCGCAAGGAATTTTGTAACACTTTGCTGTAAATATGTTTTAAAGTCTCCCCTACAGGGGGGGGGGGAGATTATTCGCAATATTGTAATTTTCTTAAGGCGCTCATGAGGGTTGCGCCGTTTAGAGGGGTAAATACATAATACAATTAAACCTATCAGCGTTTTAATTGTATTACTAATAAACATAATTGTTATGCAACCATTAAAGAAAATACAAGCAAACATAAAAACCTATATCGAAAACCTTTCGCATGATGGTTTTGAGCAGATATTTGATCGTATAGATCAGCTAAACGTTAAGAAAGGTGTTGACAGATTAGGTATTGATAAGTTTATTGAGCAATGTGCTTACCTGGCGGCAGGTTCGGGTATTATATCGGGCAGCGGCGGCATGTTTACCATGATCGTCGGTATCCCTATGGATTTTATAAACCTGATAACCCAGCAATTTAGGGTTACGATGGCTATTATGTATCATAACCGGGGCAGCTACCAGATGGATTTTGATGAGTTTATGCAAATTGTGGCAGCTTCGCTTAAAGTAGAGGCCGGCGTGGCGCTAACCAAAACCATGATGGAAAGTGTAGCCGAAAAAATGCTGATGGTATTCGGCACACGTACTGCCGAACGACTGATTCCCATAGTTGGAGCAGCCATTGGCGGCACTACCAATTATTTATTTGTTAAACGGATGGCTATGCAAATAAGGAAATTGCAGATGGAACCCGTGGTGATCACGGTGATTTAGCGAATTCAGAAGCGCTTAGGTGTTTCCCTAACTAAACATTATGTCATTTCGACGAGCCAGCAAGGGATGAGCAGGGTGCGAGGAGAAAACTTATACGCTATGAAATGCGACGATCCAGGGCGTATAAGTTTTCTCACCTACGCCAATTCTTTATCCACCTCTGCAGGTTCGAAATGACATGGTGGGTTATTACTCATCCCGCAACGATGTTATGGGGTTAAGCAAAGCTGCTTTGTAAGTAATATATCCAATAGTAGCCATCGAAATAAATAGCAAAGCGGCAACAGGCGCAACAAACTCCCACCAGGTTAAGGTCGCTTTAAATGCATAAGCCTGTAACCATTGCTCAATAAACAGCCAGGCTAAAGGCAATGCAAGCAGGCTTGAAAACAGCACCAGCTTTACCGCGTCAATAGTTAATATAGAAATGATGTGCCCCACTGATGCACCCAGTACTTTGCGCACGCCAATTTCTTTAATCCGCCGCGAGGTGGAATATGCCGTGAGGCCAAATAAACCCATGCAGGCAATTAGTATGGCAAGGCCCGAAAATAGTGAAAACAGCTTGCCAAATTGCATATCCTGCTGATACTGATCATTATAGAAATCATCAAGAAAAAACCAATCCAGCGATGATTCGGGGAAATAATTGTTCCAGATATTTTTTATATTGCTGATGATCTGCCCCGGATCGCTACTGCTAAACTTAACCGAATAATAGTTAATAGGCACCCATCTGAATGCCGGATCCATAAATAATATAACAGGTGTGTAGTTTTGCTGTAGCGATTGCTGGTGATAATCCTTTACCACGCCTATAACCATGTTCGGCCTTTTATCGCTGGTTTCCAGCCATACCATTTGGCCGATGGCTGCTTCATCAGATGCAAAACCAAATTGCTTTACCGAAGCCTCGTTTAATACCACACCTGTTGAATCAGCAGGGCGGCTTTTATCAAAGGCCCTGCCCGCCGCCATTTGCAGGTTATAATCTTTTATAAAATCATGGTCAACCTTTAGCATTTCATAGGTATGTTCCTCGGTTTTGGGGTCGCCGTATTTGCGGTTGGCTAAAAATTCGCCTACTTCCTTACCAGGTACAGCGCCCGATGCCGTTACGCCACTCACCCCCGGAATATTTAGCAACATTTGCTTAAAGCCCTGTACTTTTTGGGCATAATCCGGTGTAGCAACAGGGGCCTTTAACACGATGGTTTGGTTGATGCTTATGCCTAATTGCTGGGTATTCATATAAACTATCTGCCTGTAAACAGCAAAAGTGCCTGCTATTAAAAGTAACGATGCTGCAAACTGAAAAGCCACCATGCCTTTGCGCAGGATAACCCCGCCTTTTGAAAATGTATATTTCCCCTTTAATACGCTTACCGGTTTTAGCTTTGACAATAATACAGCCGGGTAAACGCCCGAAAATAAAATGCTGCCGGTAAAAACCAGCGCTATCTGCAGGTATAAACCGGCATTAAACAGCAACCCGAAATTGGTGTTATTATTAAGTAATTGCGGTAAAAATCCGGTTGCAAATATCACCAGCATAATACCCAATGCCAGCGCAATAGCATTGATAATGAACGACTCGAACAAAAACTGCAGCAAGAGTTGCATGGAGGTAGCGCCGTTTACCTTACGGATACCAACTTCGCGGGCGCGGTCGATAGCTTTTGCGGTTGAAAGATTGATGTAGTTAACACAGGCAATGAGCAAAATAACATAGGCTATAATATCCAGAAACTTTACAGCGGTACGGTTACCCTTGGTTTCAATTTCGTACTGCTTGGCCGGGTTAAGGTGGATATCGGTAAATGGCACCAGGGTTATGGCCCATTTAAGGTCTTTAAGCGATGGGGCGGTTTTATAACGCTCGGCAAGGGCCGGGAATTTCGCCTCTACCTGCCGCGGGCTAGCACCCGGTTTAAGCTTTAAAAATGTATAACTCTCATGCATATACCAAAAATCCCGTTCAAACAAAGGTGACGTAGCCCACGATAGCAGGAAATTAAACTGCATGGTTGAGTTTTTAGGCACATCCTTAAATACACCTGTTATCATACAATGCAAAGGGCCACTCTGTGTGCTAACCTCCAAAAACTTACCAAGCGGATCGGCATTACCAAAATATTTTTGCGCTGCCGATTGGGAGATCACCATCGTATTTACTTCTTTCAATACCGTTTTGGGATCGCCTTTTACAAGCGGGTAATTAAAAAACGAAAAGAAGTTGGTATCGGCAAAGCAAACATGCTCCTCGCGAAACTTGGTGTTATTGTAACGGATAACCCTTTCGGATTCATGCCAGTTTATGCGTACGATAGATGCTATTTCAGGAAAATTCTGCTTCATGGCAGTAGCATAGCCATTGGTGCTGGTAGGCCAGCTGTTTACCAGGTTATCCCCTTTATAAAAACTGCTTTCAACACGGTAAATATTAGCTGAGTCTTTATTAAAGCGATCATAGCTTTTCTCAAAATTAACATAGGCGCTTATGAGTATATAAGCTGCAATACCCAGCGTAAGCCCTCCGATATTTATAAGTGTATAGGTTTTGTTTTTAACTAATATGCGGCGGGTGGTAAGCAGTATATTTTTGAACATCTTATTGATTTTATTTTATTTCACAATAATTGCTTTTGGAGCTTTATACATTCTCAATTTAGCATATGGCACAAGCAAATCCCTGTTTGGGTCAAAGCTGCTTGCTACATGCGGCAGTATCTGATCCATTGAAAATACTACGCCTTGCTTTGTAAAAACATATTTGCTGAATAATTCGCCACTGGTAAGATCATGAATAGCATCTTTCAGCGCGTTATATTCATTCATATCTTCATCCTTGTTTTGCTTTTTATCCGCTATGATCCTTCTGTTCAGTGTGGCTTTATAATTGCTGAATATCCACTTTAAACCCATCGCATTTATTTCATTACTGATAGGATAGGCTTTCCCTGTATGAATATTTAAGGTAAGCCATTTATCATAACTATCGGGGTAGGCGCCCATTGTTTCAAAGGTTAGTTGTATAGATACGATGTCCTTATTTTCAAAAGTAACCTTATAATCTAAACCGGTAGTGCCGCAGCCGCAGGTATCATAATTTGCTATAATGGCAGGCAGATCGTCGCCATCAAATATCAGTTTATAACTTAACCCCTCTTTTAATGCCGGGTACCGGGCCGATGCAACAGGTATATTTAAAGTGTCCGTTCTATCCTGGTATTTAAGAACAACCGTTTTGGTTGATATGATAGATTGTGCATAACCGTAGTGAGCTATAAATATATTAAACAGAATAATTAATATCCATTTTATATATTTCATGTGCTGTTTTATTTAAGCTCAGCTATTTTACTTGCAAACTCCGCTAAATGAACCGTTTGAGCGGGGTCAATAGGCTGGCTGTTACGGATAACCAATGTATCCTTTATTATTTCTATTACGAAATTGGCGTACATGTTTTCTTTTATAACCTTTCTAAAATCCGGTGTCATGGCTAAAAGCGCTTTTTCCTTATCGTTGGTAACAACATAAAAACTATCGCTAAATGCTTTGTCATCCTTAAACTTAAGTTCGGTATGCTGAACGAGTTCTAAAACCTTGTCGGTAAAGGTTTCCTTCCGGATAAGCACCCTGCCAAAGTCGCTTTTTAAATTAACAAACGCCCATACCTGGCATTTTGAATAATTAAGGTGGCTTCTACCGGCGGTAAAATCATAATGGATCTTCACAATAGCGAGGTAGCAATTATTTGATGGATAATTAAGCAACCATGTCCCGCTTACACTGGCCTCCTTTTCATTATTAAACAGCTCGAATTTATTGAGATGAGCGTGAGCATCAGGCAATCCTAAATTGAATTTAGCCTTTAGCGCCTTATACGAATCCTCAATGGCTTGTACATCGCCGGCATCAAGGCCTAAAGTATCAAATGGCAGGTTTTTCATCTTCCGGCAGTTATTTTTTTTGTTAAGCTTACAAAATCCGCCACGCTCAGGCGCTCCGCACGCAATTCAAGCAATGGCTCATCTGTCATTTTCTCTTTATTTATTAATGATGATACCGCGTTGCGCAGGGTTTTTCTTCGCTGGTTAAAGCCTGCTTTTACCACCTGCCAAAACAGCTTCTCATCACAATCCAGCTCTGCCACCTCATTGCGGGTTAACCTGATCACTGCCGACAGCACCTTTGGCGGTGGGTTAAATACCCCTGCCTTTACGGTAAACAAATATTCAACCTTATAATAAGCCTGCAAAAACACGCTGAGTATGCCATACTCCTTACTGCCGGGTTTAGCCGAACACCGCTCAGCCACTTCCTTTTGGAACATGCCTACTACCTCCATCACCTGCGCCCGGTTATCCAATACCTTAAAAAGTATCTGCGATGATATATTGTAAGGGAAATTACCAATAATACCCAATGGCCCGCTAAACAACGCCGCGAAATCCATCTCCAAAAAATCAGCATTCAGCAGGCGGTTGCCCAATTGTGGGTATTTCTTTTGCAAAAACTGGTACGACTCCGTATCAATATCAACCATATAAACCTCGTACTCGGTTTTCTGCAATAAGAAGTCGGATAATATGCCCATGCCCGGCCCAACTTCAAGCACCTGCTGGTACTTAGCTGCCGGGCGTAAACTTTCCACTATCTTGGCAGCGATGTTTTTATCCGTTAGAAAATGCTGACCTAAATGCTTTTTTGCCCGTACCAATGTCATTATTACTCAATTATTTGAGCAAATTAAATCATATTTGCGCTTTATTCAGTTACAATTCTATTTATTTGCATATTAAGCTGGAAGCCGTGGGCAAAAGCTCAGGGCAAAACAATTATAAATCAATCGCTGATCATCGGTGCGATCCCGGTCGGCGTAATCATATAAAGTAATGGAAAAATTAAAAATAGGTATCAGTATTGGCGATGTAAATGGTATAGGATTAGAGATCATTATTAAAACACTGGCCGATAACCGCATTTATGACTATTGCACACCTATTGTTTATGGCCATACCAAGGTAGCATCGTTCTACCGCCGCGCTATCGAGGTAAATGAATTCACTTTTAATGTAATTGACCACCCCAACCAGGCACAGCACAAGCGTGCCAACATGATCAATTGCTGGGAAGAAGATGTACGCATAGAGCCCGGCACTGTCAACAAGGAGGCAGGCAAATACGCATTCCTGTCGCTGGAGCGCGCTACTAATGATCTGCTGGCCGGTGAGATTGACGCGCTGGTTACCGCCCCCATTAACAAGGACACCATACAAAGCGAAAGCTTCAACTTTCCCGGCCATACCGAATATTTGCAGGAACGCGGCGGCGCTGCCGATTCGCTTATGTTTTTGGTAAGCGATACCCTGCGCGTTGGCGTGGTTACCGGGCATATACCCGTAGCCAAAATACCCGAAAGCATTACGGTAGAAAGTATACTATCAAAACTTAAGCTGATGGATGCCAGCCTGCGTAACGATTTCTGGATCCGCAAGCCCAAGATAGCCGTGCTGGGCCTTAACCCCCACGCCAGCGACAACGGCCTTATCGGCAACGAAGAATCGACCACCATTACCCCCGCTATTGAAGAAGCCCGCGCAAATGATATACTGGCTATGGGCCCTTATGCCGCCGACGGCTTTTTTGCCAACGGCACTTACCTGCAGTTTGATGCCGTACTGGCCATGTACCACGATCAGGGCCTTATCCCTTTCAAGCAGATAGCATTTGAATCGGGTGTTAATTTTACTGCCGGGTTAAGCTTCGTGCGCACCTCGCCCGATCATGGTACCGCTTATGACATTGCAGGCAAAAATAAAGCTTCCGAAGTATCCTTCCGCGAAGCGATGTTCACTGCCATACACATCGTCAAACATCGCCGCGAAACCGCCGAGCTTAACGAAAACCCGCTGGCATTTACTAAACTGAGCCGCGACAGGGATTAGTTGAGTCTTAAGTTCTGAGCCGGTAGTCTTAAGTCTGGCTTATATCAGCTTTAGGGGTAAATACAAGTAAATTCGGATTCATTGCCGTTGGCTTCAGCCAACGGATAAGCAAATAAACAAATCCAGGCTTTAGCCAAACATTGCCGGGCGTTCATTTTTCGAGCGAAGAGTTTTGGCTAAAGCCGGAATTTGTTTAATTATTATCCGCCCCATAAATGGGACGGCAATGAATTATAAAATTGATACGTTTCGGAAGGTTGGATTAACGATCCTATATTCCCTCCCCTGGGAGAGTGTAGGGAAGGGAATCGCACAGCCCGGGCTTCTTTTTTAACCCTCCGACACCTGTGGTTTAATCATAGCAGCCACCCTATCTTAATATCTCTCATATCCTCCTAAACGTCATTGTCCGGCCTATAAATTTAAAATGCCAGTAGCCCCTAACCCGCAATTGCCCACTTTTATCAATATACGCCGAAGCGTTCCATTCCTTGCCATGTTTCGAATCGTAAACCATGCCATCTTCCCAGGTATCGGTAGCCGCATCGTATTTAAGGTCTTCCAACACGCTCATACCTAAAATTTTCCGGTTGCGCAAAGCCGGGTCGGGGTTATGCCTGTCAGTCCAGTAATCCATGGGTTTTCCTTCAGTATCACTAAACCAGATAATTTTTGCCTTAAATTCATTTTGCTGCATGTATACCTGTATCCTCAAACTTTTATCAGTCGACTCCCATTTACCACAAATTTTTTCCCGTGTAACATGTGTTTGCCCTGTTGAGTGAAACGCGGCAATGAAAAATAGCAATAAGCAAACAGAAAAAACTTTCACAGGCATAATTTACAGGTTTACCAAGTTTAACAATTATAATACCATTTAGTTAAAAATATTGTTTGGCTATCCATTCATGAGCGGCGCTATACATAAACCCATCATAATCTTTACAAACCACAGCAATATAAGCATAAGCAAATCGCCCTCGTCTGCACATCAATCACCCCCAAAAACCAATTTAAAAAAACCCTTTCCACATATGCTATTTTTCCCTTACATTTGCGGGCTAATTGTTGCTCAGTGAAATCGCTTAGATCATACGCTATCCCTTTTACAGGTTTAAAGTTGGGGAAGCACCAGTTTGAGTTTGACGTTACAGATAGTTTTTTTGATGAGTTTGATTACTCTCTCGTAAAAAAAGCTAAGCTGCAATGTGTGGTTGATCTGGAAAAACAGGAAACAATGCTGATCCTGAATTTTCATATCACCGGCCACCTCGACTTGACTTGTGACCGTTGTTTGGCAGCTTACCCGCAGCCCGTTGATATACACGAGCAGCAGGTAGCTAAGTTTAGCGAGGAGCCGGTTGACGAAGATGAAGAGATCATCACCCTTGGGAAAAGTGATCATGAGATCAATATAGCAGGGCTGATATACGAATATATAAACGTTGCAGCGCCATTTATATCGGTTTGTAACGATGAGGGTAACACCCCATATTGCGATAAAGAAATGCTGGATAGCCTTAACAAGCTTGCAGTAAATAATGAACAAGATGAGAAGCCTGACCCGCGGTGGGACGCGCTCAACAAAATTAAATAGATTAATAAAATAAGTTATGCCACATCCAAAACGCAAGATATCCAAATCAAGGAGAGATAAACGCAGGACCCATTACAAGGCCGAACTGCCAACTTTAACTACTTGCAAAACTACCGGCGCGGTACATTTGCCGCACAGGGCTTATACTGTTGATGGTAACGTTTACTACAACGGTAAATTACTGATCGAGAAAGCAGCAGTAGCCTAAGTAATTTTCTAAAATGAAGATCGGCTTAGATATTATGGGGGGTGATTTCGCCCCCAAAGCAGCCGTTTTAGGCGCGATACTGGCCCACAAAGCCTTATCCGGCCCAAAGCTTGTGCTTATTGGTGATAAAGATATAGCTATAAAAATTCTTCAGGAAAATAACTACAGCCCTGATAATTTCGAGTTTGTGCATACAACCGAAGTTATCGGCATGGGCGAGCATCCTACAAAAGCCATCGTTAAAAAAGCTGATTCGAGCATTAGCGTAGGTTTTAAATTACTAAAAGAAGGCGCCATACAGGCATTTTCCTCGGCTGGCAACACCGGGGCTATGTTGGTTGGCTCCATGTTTAGCGTTAAAGCTATTCCGGGTGTTTTGCGCCCGGCAGTAATATCAGTAGTGCCCCAGGTTAAAGGCGGCGTAAGCTTTTTGCTTGATGTAGGCGCCAATGCCGATTGTAAACCCGATATGCTTTTACAGTTCGCCATCATCGGAACTTTATTTTCAAAGTACGTTTACAAGGTTGAAAACCCACGTGTTGCGCTGGTGAATATTGGCGAAGAAGAGGAAAAGGGGAACATACTTACCCAGGCTACCTTTCCGCTGTTAAAAAGCGCCGGTACCATAAATTTTGTTGGCAATGTGGAGAGCCGCCATGTATTTGATGATGTGGCCGATGTAATGGTATCCGATGGTTTCACCGGAAATGTTATTATCAAGCTTTCAGAGTCGTTCTACGAAATTGCCCATGACAAAGGTATAAAAGACGAATTTTTTGATAGGTTTAATTACGAGCAATACGGCGGCAGCCCCATATTAGGGGTTAATGCGCCGGTTGTTGTGGGTCACGGTATTTCAAATGCCGAGGCTATAAAAAACATGGTGCTTTTATCAAAAACAGTTTTCGAAAGCGGTGTTATTGAAAAAATAACCCAGGCCTTTCAGTAAAAAAATAAAAAATGAGTAAAATTCATGCCGCCATTACCGCTGTACATGGCTACGTACCCGACTATGTTCTTACTAACAAGGAACTGGAAACAATGGTTGATACAAACGATGAATGGATAACCAGCCGTACCGGCATAAAAGAACGTCGCATACAAAAAGGCGAAAATCAGGGTACTTCTGATCTGGCTGTGCCTGCTGTTGAAGCCCTGCTTAAAAAACGCGGCATCGGCGCCGATGAGATCGACCTGATCATCTTTTGCACCACTACACCCGATATGCCTTTCCCGGCAACGGCAAATATATTGGCACATAAAATAGGCTCGAAAAATGCCTGGGGGTTTGACCTGCAGGCAGCATGCTCGGGCTTTTTATTTGGCCTGGCAACCGGCGCGCAGTTTATCGAGAATGGCAAGCACACCAAAGTATTGGTTGTTGGCGGCGATAAAATGTCATCGCTGGTAAATTACGAAGACCGTGCCACCTGTATTATTTTTGGTGATGGCTGCGGCGCGGTTTTGCTGGAGCCCGACACCGAAGGCTATGGCATAATTGATTCCATCATGCGCAGCGATGGCTCGGGAGTACCTTACCTGCATCAAAAAGCAGGCGGTTCGCTAAAACCCGCCACGCATGAAACGGTTGATGCTAAAGAGCATTTCGCTTACCAGGAAGGCCAGGCCGTATTTAAATTTGCCGTTACCAATATGGCCGATGTAGCCGCCGAGGTGATGGAACGCAACGACTTAAAATCAGACGATATTGCATGGCTGGTACCACACCAGGCCAACAAACGCATTATTGATGCCACCGCCAACCGCACAGGCGTAAGCGCCGACAAGGTGATCATTAACATTGAACGTTACGGCAACACTACCAATGGCACCATACCGCTGTGTTTATGGGAGTGGGAAGATAAATTTAAAAAAGGCGATAACCTTATTTTAGCCGCCTTTGGCGGAGGGTTTACCTGGGGCTCCATTTATTTAAAATGGGCTTATTGATTTGATGATAGATTGATGTGCAAATATGCAGATGTGCGTATGTGCAGATGATAAGAAGCGATCAAAAAGAACATTATTAAATATGTCTTGTTAATTACTAACTAATAACCAATATTTAAACATTAAAACAATCTGCACATTTGCATCTATGCACATCTGCACATTAATTAAAAATCTGCACATTTGCATATTAAATAATATCAAAACCAATTATCCCTAAAGCATGGATATTAAACAAATACAGGACCTTATTCGCTTCGTCGCTAAATCAGGTGTGAACGAAGTTTCGATAGAGCAGGAAAGTTTTAAAATCACTATCAAAACTAACCAGGCGGCTACCATAGTTAATGCCACTTTACCCGCAGCCCAGCCTGTTGCAGCCGCACCTTCTGAACCAGCCGCTCATATAGCAGCCCCGGCTGAACCTGTTGCCGATATATCAAAATACATAACCATAAAGTCGCCCATGATAGGCACTTTTTACCGTTCAGCAAGCCCTGATAAGCCTATGATGGTAAATGTAGGCGATGAAATAAGCAGCGGCAGCGTGCTTTGTATTATCGAAGCTATGAAACTGTTTAATGAAATTGAATCAGAAGTTTCGGGCCGTGTGGTAAAAATACTGGTTGACAATGCTTCGCCGGTTGAGTACGATCAGCCATTATTTTTGGTGGAACCTATGTAATTTTAATTTGAAAGTTTGGTGATTTGAAAATTTGAAAGTTAAAACCATTGTTTTCAAATCAAAGGATCATTTTCAAATCAGCACATTTTCAAATCTTCAAATTAAAAAAAGATGTTTAAAAAAATATTAATAGCTAACCGTGGTGAAATTGCCTTGCGTATTATACGCACCTGCAAGGAAATGGGCATTAAAACCGTAGCTGTATATTCAACCGCCGACCGCGACAGCTTGCATGTACGTTTTGCCGATGAGGCCGTTTGTATCGGGCCGCCGCCAAGCCGCGACTCCTATTTAAATATACCCAACATCATTTCAGCCGCCGAACTAACCAATGCCGATGCTATACATCCGGGTTATGGGTTTTTGTCGGAGAACGCTAAATTTTCGGCTATTTGTGCCGAATATGGTATAAAATTTATTGGCGCTACCGCCGCGCAGATCAACTCGATGGGTGATAAGGCCTCGGCCAAGGAAACCATGAAAAAAGCCGGCGTACCGATAGTACCGGGTTCCGAAGGTTTGTTGCAAAGCGTAAAGGAAGGCATTACCATTGCAAAAAAAATAGGTTATCCTATTATACTAAAGGCAACTGCCGGTGGTGGTGGCCGTGGTATGCGTATTGTTTGGAAAGATGAAGAGTTTGAAGCTGCCTGGGATTCAGCCAAAGCCGAGTCGGGCGCTGCCTTCGGCAACGATGGTATGTACCTGGAAAAATACGTGGAAGACCCGCGCCATATCGAGATACAGGTAGTGGGCGATCAGTATGGCAAAGTATGCCACCTATCGGAGCGTGATTGCTCTATCCAACGCCGCCATCAAAAACTGGTTGAGGAATCGCCATCGCCTTTCATGACGGAAAAGCTGCGTAAAAAAATGGGCGAAGCCGCTATAAAAGGCGCTAAAGCTGTAAAATACGAAGGCGCCGGTACCGTTGAGTTTTTGGTAGATAAAGACCGCAATTTTTATTTTATGGAGATGAACACCCGTATACAGGTGGAGCATCCGGTTACCGAAGAAGTAATAAATTTCGACCTGATAAAAGAGCAGATAAAAGTTGCAGCAGGCATACCTATATCGGGCAAAAACTACGAGCCAACCATGCATGCCATTGAGTGCCGTATAAACGCCGAGGATCCGTTCAATAACTTCCGCCCTTCACCGGGTAAGATCACCAACTTCCATTCACCAGGCGGCCACGGCGTGCGTATCGATACACATGTTTACACCGGTTACATTATCCCCCCAAATTACGATTCAATGATAGCCAAGGTTATATGCGTTGCGCAAACACGCGATGAAGCCTTAAGCACCATGGAGCGCGCTTTGAGCGAGTTTGTGATTGAAGGTGTAAAAACAACCATACCTTTCCATCTGAAATTACTGCAGGATCCAAACTTCCGCGCAGGTAATTTCACCACTAAATTCATGGAAACGTTTGAATACTCCGAATAATTGAAACCATGTTACTAAGATAAAACGTAAATAGCATTTTAGTGTTTAAACAAGGTATTCAACCACAACCATGAGCGATAACAAATTAGTAAAGGCGATAAAAGAAAAAGGTAAAACCATCGAGGCCGAAATGTCATTCTTCGACCACCTGGAAGCCCTCAGGTGGCACCTTATCCGCTCGGCCCTTGCTGTGGTTATATTTAGTATTGTAGCTTTCTGTAATTTTAAATTCCTTTTCAATAATGTTATCCTGGGGCCTTTTCATCCCCATACATTCTGGACATTCCGCATGATGTGTTACCTGGGCACCCTGATGCACATATCCGGTTTTTGTATCGATAAAATAAATGGCGGCATCATCAATACCGAAATGGCCGGGCAATTTTTACTGCAGATCAATTCATCGTTATTAATAGGTGTTATATGTGGTATTCCCTATATTTTATTTGAGGTATGGCGCTTTGTAAAACCCGCCCTGCTCGAAAAAGAAAGAAAAGCTGCCAGTGGTTTTGTTTTATACGCCTCGGTGCTTTTTTTGGTAGGGATACTGTTCGGCTATTACATCCTTGTACCCGAATCCATAGCCTTTTTAGCGGGCTATACCATTAGCGATACTATCAACAACCAGTTCACCATCAGCTCAGTTCTTTCTATCATATCAACCATAACCCTGTTAACAGGTATATTATTTGAGCTGCCCATTGTTATTTACATACTGGCAAGTGTAGGTGTTTTAACAGGCACCTTTATGCGCCGTACGCGCCGCTATGCCATTATTATTATTATGGTGGTAGGTGCCGTTATATCGCCATCGCCCGATATATTAACCACTACCTTAGCTACTGTACCACTGCTTCTTTTATACGAAGTGGGTATAATGGTAGCCAGTTCGGTTGAAAAACGCAGGCTTAAAAAGCATGAAGAGCTGATGAATTCATAATGGCTTGTTTGCATCAAAATTTGTATCTTTTCACTCAAAATAATTACTGATACAGCCATGAAAGAGGGACTCAAAATAGCCATCGGCGGCGATCACGCCGGCTTTGAATTTAAAACAGCATTGGCCCACATTGCCGGTGCTACCATAAAAGATTTTGGAACTTTTTCGGCTGATTCTGTCGACTATCCCGACTTTGCCCACCCGGTAGCCCTTGCGGTTGAAAGCGGCGAATTTGATTTTGGCATATTGGTTTGCGGCAGCGCCAACGGGGTTGCCATTACCGCCAATAAGCACCAGGGCATACGCGCCGCTATTTGCTGGAACCAGGAACTGGCTACACTGGCCCGCAGCCATAACAATGCCAACATTGTATGTATCCCTGCCCGTTTTATATCGATTGATGAAGCAAAAAAAATTGTAGCGACCTTTTTAAGCACCGATTTCGAAGGCGGCCGTCACGCCAACCGGGTAAATAAAATGGCTTGTTGACCGGGCCATGCTTAAACGCTTAAAAGTATTAATACTCCCTGCTATACTTTCGGTAGTTTTTATTATTGCCACAGCGCTGGTATCTGTCAGCAATGTGTTTATGCTCACCGGCTTTGGCCAGTTTTGCTTCATGTTTCATCTTTACCCTTTCGGAATTGGGTTTTCAGGGGGCGATACCAGCAAAGTGGTAATATATTACCTGTTGTTATGGCTGGTACTCACCATTTTATTTTTAGGGCTGATATATTTAATAAAACTGATATTTAAACCTGCCATAAAAAAATAAAGGCCTACTAAGTAAAACTTAGCAGGCCTTATGCTTTAAAATATTTTTCCGGAACTTATTCCTGTGAATCAACAGAAGTTAATTGCCCTAATGGTTGTGGTGGATGATAGCCGGTTAAGAACGGCGATTTTTGGGTGAATATGCCCATAATGCATAAAATAGCGCCTAATACAACCTGTGGCCAAAAAACCCTATCAGAAAAACCATATACAAATGGTGATGCCAGCAGGAACGAACCTGTAACCACATCTAAAAACAGGTGCATTTTCATCGGGAAGAACTTTATGAACCCATGCGGGTTATCACTAAAAACAGCCATGATAAACTGCAGCCAGCCATATAACAGCGGCAAAAATAAGGCAGCCCCACCAACAAGGTAAAAAGGCTGGCCATTACGGGCTAATATATACCATGGGGCAAGCAACAGCGCAAAGCTGAGCAGGTAGTTCATAAATCCGTAAAATTTTGTTGAAATAAAAGGTTTCATTCTTATAAAATTTGTATCGCCTGATTAGGCTGCTAAATTAATAATTTATACCGTGTGTTTGTTTTGAAAAGTAAAAAATTATTTCTTGTATCTTTTATAAGCAGTTTTATGGATTTGTAATATTTATTGTAGTATCATTTTTGCCTACATAAATAACCTTTGTAAAATCTACCGAATCGGCCATACCGGCTGTTGAATAGCCGTTAAAAAAGTAACTTTTAAAGCTGTACGGAATCTGCTGGCCCAAACTGGCATGTAATACTGTATCAGTTTTTACAGTTGAATTAAATATAAACTGAACGCCCGAATAGTTAGCATTTTCGGGTATTACAAGCATCCAGTAATTACTTCTGTTTTGTGTGGAGTTGTTTACTACATGGATATTTACATTTACCAGCTTAAAAGTTACAATGTTCAGGTCATTGTCCTGCCCTAAAGTTATCTGTGGAAAATTCTTAAGATAATAGGTGTTCAATAAAGCATTCACAGGCAATATGCGCGCGTTTTCGCCGCTTACCGCGATCTTCAAATAAAAGCTTCCGTCGGCTTTGGTAGTTACGGTATAATCGCTAAGATAACTAAAGCCTAATTCTATCTGTACCTGCATCTGAAAATTAGCTAAAGGCTTACCTGTTGATGCATTGGTAACAATACCATGAATGGTGGTTGCAGGCCCTGGTGCCGGTGTACCATCTTGCTTACACTCCGATATAGCGAAGCATACGCTACCTAAAAAAACAACCAATAAAAATACCTTGCCTTTTATCATGGTGCGGATTGATTTATTAAAGTTACCATTTATTTTAATTATAAGCCCCCCTTAACCATACAATTATCCTCATATTTGCCAGCTATTGATACTATAACACTAATTTAACAAATTTTAACAAAAAACCCCTTTTGAGAGTTTGACAAAAGATGAATGTCTTTTTAACTTTCAGCCCTCAAAAAATGCATACACATGGAAGAAATAAATAGTGGTACACAGCCAGTTACGCCGGAGGCAGCAACCGAAAATTCGTCCTACGGAACAGATATACGCGCTATAAATGAGATGATCCAAAAGGAAAGCGCCTTTATCGACTTGTTAATGCTGGAGATGAACAAGGTGATAGTGGGCCAGAAATACATGGTGGAGCGCCTGATGATAGGTCTGCTGGCCGATGGCCACATACTTTTAGAAGGTGTACCAGGCTTGGCAAAAACATTGGCTATCAACTCATTGGCTAAGGCTATTGATGCCGGGTTCAGTCGTATACAGTTCACACCCGACCTGTTGCCTGCGGATTTATTGGGGACAATGATCTATAACCAGAAGAAGGAAGAGTTCATTGTGCGCAAAGGGCCGTTGTTCAGCAACTTTATTCTGGCCGATGAAATTAACCGTGCGCCTGCCAAAGTGCAAAGCGCGCTGCTGGAAGCCATGCAGGAAAGGCAGGTAACCATTGGCGATAATACATTCGAGCTGCCAAAACCATTTTTGGTACTGGCTACCCAAAACCCTATTGAGCAGGAAGGTACATACCCACTGCCCGAAGCACAGGTTGACCGTTTTATGCTGAAGGTGGTTATCGGCTACCCGAATAAAGAAGATGAAAAGAAGATCGTTCGCGCCAATATTTCGCCGCAGGGCTTTGCCAAAATAAATGCTGTAGTACATACCGATGCTATTATTAAGGCGCGTAAAGTGGTGCGCGAGGTATATATGGACGAAAAGATCGAGCAATACATCATCGATATTGTTTTCGCCACACGTTATCCCGATCAATACAAGCTATCAAAATATAAAAGCCTCATTACTTATGGCGCATCGCCGCGTGCGAGTATCAACCTGGCGCTGGCTGCAAAAGCCTACGCGTTTATCAAAAGGCGTGGTTATGTAATACCTGAGGATGTGAGGGCTATCTGCCACGACGTGTTAAGGCACCGTGTTGGCTTAAGCTACGAAGCCGAGGCGGAGAATATAACTTCGGAAGAGATCATCACCGGGATACTAAACGCTGTTGAGGTACCATAACAGCCCCACCCAAACCCTCCCCGGAAAGGAGGGTTTTTAAAACATTATTGAAAACTAAACAAGAAATTAAACACACCATTATAAAGTCTTCCCTGCAGGGGGAGATTTAGAGGGGGCTTAAAATGGCAAGGGATACCAGGGAACTTCTAAAAAAGGTACGGAAGATCGAGATAAAAACCCGGGGATTAAGTAACCACTTATTTTCGGGCGAATATCATTCGGCTTTCAAAGGCCGTGGTATGGCCTTTAGCGAGGTGCGCGAGTACCAGGTGGGCGATGAGATCCGCACCATTGACTGGAACGTTACCGCCCGCTTTAACCACCCTTATGTTAAGGTTTTTGAAGAGGAACGCGAGCTTACCGTTATGATACTGGTAGATGTGAGCGGATCGGAAAATTTTGGTACCATCATTCAGCAAAAACAGGATGTGGCAACCGAGCTTTGCGCCGTACTGGCATTTTCGGCCATACAGAATAATGATAAGGTGGGTGTAATATTTTTTAGCGATAAGATCGAGAAATTCATCCCGCCCAAAAAAGGCCGCAGTCATATTTTAATGATCATTCGCGAGCTGATTGATTTTACGCCTGCAAATAAGGGCACAAACGTAGCCGAGGCATTAAGATATTTTACCAGCGCCATCAAAAAACGCAGCACGGCCTTTATCATATCTGATTTTATGAGCCCTAAGTTTGATGATGAACTGAAGATCGCCAATAAAAAGCACGATATAATCGCCCTGAAATTGTACGACAGGCACGAAGAAGAATTTCCAAACCTGGGCCTGATCCCGATGCGCGACGAGGAAACCGGCGAGCTGCAATGGATAAACACCGGCGACAAAACGGTACGCCTGGCCTACAAAACGGCAGCGCTGAAAAGAGGCGCGGCATTAAGCGATACCTTCAAAAAATCGGGGGTTGATTTTACCAGCATCGGCACCCATGAATCATATGTTAAACCACTAATGACACTATTTAAAAAACGTGAGAGCAGGCGGTGATATGAAGCGATATTTTAATTATACATTAGTTTTAACCCTGCTGCTGGTTTGTTTTAACTTAACAAGCAGGGCCCAAAGCGTACAGGTGGTAGCAAAGCTTGATAAGGTATCCATCCCTCTCGGCGAGCAAACCGTACTGCGGCTCATCGCGCATATCCCGGCTAAAAGCGATATTACCTTCCCTATACTGGCCGATAGCATCGCGGGCAAAATTCAAATTGTGAATATCCTTAAACCCGATACCTCGTTTGATAAAGATAAGCCCCAGGATGAAACCATCACCCATAATTATATCATTACGGGTTTTGATGCCAAAACGTATACTATACCATCGTACACTTTCCGTACAAAAACAGCCTCATACACTACCGATAGCCTTACTTTCCAGGTAGTGGGCGTACCGGTTGATACCACCAAGAGTATTTATGATATAAAACAGCCGCTGGCGGTATCCTATACCTGGTGGGACTGGTTAAAAGATCACTGGCGCTTGGTTTTGCTTTGTTTAGCAATTGTTTTAGCGGTTGGGGGCATCATATATTACCTGAGAAAACAACGTAAAACAGAAACTCCGGTTGAAAAAGCCGTTGCTGCCCTGCCTGCTGATGCCATTGCCATAAATAAGCTTAATGCCCTGCGCGATAAAAAACTATGGCAGCAAAACGAGGTAAAGGAATATTACAGCGAGTTAACCGATGTGCTGCGCGAATACCTGGAGAAAAGGTACCAGATCACTGCGCATGAGCAAACCACCGATGAGATATTTGCCAGCCTGAAGCGTAAGGACTTGCATGCCGATGGAAGGAATAAGCTGAAACAGATATTGGTACTTGCCGACCTGGTAAAATTTGCCAAAGAAAAGCCTGTGCCTGCCGATAACGAGCTTTGCATGGATAATGCCTTAGGCTTTATCGTACTAACCAAACAGGAATTTAAACCTGATGAGCATAAGGAGGAGTTGCCCGGATGAAATGGTTTAAATGGTTTAACGGAATAGAATTTGCACATCCCGGGTTTTTCTGGCTGCTCATCATCATCCCCCTGATGGTAGCGTATTACTGGTGGCGCAACAAACAATTGCAGGGCACGCTGGGTATATCGGCAACTAAAAGCTTCGCGACAGCCAAAAAAAGCCGTGTATACATCTGGCGGCATTATGGCATTGTTTTAAGGTCGCTGGCGCTGATAGCCATGATACTTGCGCTGGCAAGGCCACAATCGGCGTTAAGCTGGGAGGATGAAACTACCGAAGGTATTGATATTATGATAGCGTCGGATATTTCGGGCAGCATGCTCTCCGAGGATTTTAAGCCCAACCGTTTGGAGGCCGGCAAAAATATCGCTATCAATTTTATTAAAAACCGCCCTAACGACCGTATTGGATTGGTGATCTTCAGCGGTGAAAGTTTTACGCAATGCCCGCTTACCATCGACCATGATGTGCTCATCAATTTATTTGCCGATGTAAAGAACGGGATGATCGATGATGGCACCGCCATAGGCATGGGCCTGGCAACCGCCGTAAACCGTTTAAAGGATAGCGAAGCAAAAAGCAAGGTGATTATTTTACTTACCGATGGGGTGAACAATACCGGCTCCATCCCTCCCATTACCGCCGCCGAAATTGCCAAACAGTTTGGTGTAAGGGTTTATACTGTTGGCGTGGGTACCAATGGCTCGGCGCCATATCCTTTTAAAGATCAGTTTGGCAATACACAATACCAGATGGTGCCGGTGGATATTGATGAAAATACGCTTAATAAAATAGCCGAGATAACCGGTGGCAAGTATTTCAGGGCCCGCAATAATGATGAATTGGCGCAGATCTACCAGCAAATTGATAAGCTGGAAAAAGTAAAAATTGCGGTAACACAATATCATAAAAAAACCGAGCGTTATTTACCGTTCGCTATTGCGGCGCTTATTTTATTATCGCTGGAGTTTTTGTTAAGCAATACCATATTTAAAGGAGCCTTAAACTGATGTTACGTTTCGCACATACCGAATTTTTATGGGCCTTAGCGCTGGTACCGCTGCTCATCATCCTGTTTGTGGCGGTGCGCAGGTGGAAGAAAAAAGCGCTTGCCGTATTGGGCGATAGATCAGTGATCAGCCGGATCATGCCCGAAGTATCTTTCTCGAGGCCAAACCTCAAGTTTGTCTTTTTCATTATCGCCTACGGCTTGCTCATTATTGGCCTGGCTGATCCGCAAATTGGCACAAGGACAGAGGAAACCAAGAAACAGGGTTCAGACATTATCATACTGCTCGATGTATCAAACAGCATGCTCTCGCAGGATTTTGCGCCCAACCGTTTGGAGAATGCAAAACTGGCTATAGCACAGCTGATAGATAATTTACATAATGACCGGATCGGCATCATCGTTTTTGCAGGCGAGGCTTATGTACAATTACCCGTAACCACCGATTATTCGGCGGCAAAGTTATTCCTCAATACCATTAACACTGGCATTGTGCCCGTACAGGGCACCGCCATAGGCGCGGCCATTGATATGGGCATTAAATCCTTTGATTTTAAGGATGGCACCAGCAAGGCCATGATATTGATGACCGATGGCGAAAATCACGAGGATGACGCGGTTGTAGCGGCAGAAAACGCGCATGACAGGGGCGTTGCCATACATGTGATCGGTTTCGGATCGCCCGAGGGATCGCCAATACCTGTGTTTGTTAACGGAAAACAAACCGGCTTCCATTTAGATAGTGCCGGGCATACCGTTATAAGCAAGCTTAACGAGAATATGTGCCGGGAAATAGCTACCGCTGGCAATGGTGTTTACATACGCGCTACCAATGCCAATAGCGGCATGGGTATAGTGCTGGGGCAGATAGACAGAATGAAACAAAAAACTTACGACAGCAAAACATTTAAAGATTTTGAAGATCGTTTCCAGTTTTTCGTGGCGATAGCTTTACTGCTGCTGATTGCCGAGTTTTTTATTTCCAACAGGAAAAGTTTAAGGTTAAGCAGGTTAAAATTGTTTGAGGTGGAAAAATCATGAAGCGATACATTATAGCTATATTGATGTTGTTAAACGGTTCGGTGCTTTACGCGCAGGATGCCAAAAGCTTTGTGCACCAGGGCAATGAATTGTATAACGAGAAAAAGTATAAGGATGCCGAGGTGGATTACCGCAAATCGGTTGCCAAAAAAGAACAGAATGTTGAGGGTAATTTTAATTTGGGCGATGCCTTGTACAAGCAAAAAAGGTTTAATGATGCCGTACAGAACTTTACAGGCATAGCATCATCCAATACCAATCCCGATGTAAAGGCGCAGGCCTATCATAACCTGGGCAACTCCTTAATGGAAAATAAAAAATACGAGGAAAGCATTGATGCCTATAAAAAATCATTGTTAAATAATCCTAAAGACGACCAAACGCGTTATAACCTGGCCTATGCGCAGGAAATGCTGAAAAAGCAACAACAGCAAAACAAGCAGAACCAAAAAAATAACCAGAACAACAATCAGCAGAATAAGGATAAGAACAAAAGCGATCAGGATAAAAAGAACCAGGACAAGAACAACCAGGATAAAAAGGATCAGGATAAACAAAATCAGCAAAACCAGCAGCAACAGCAAAATAATGTATCAAAGGATGATGCCCAACGCATGCTGGATGCCCTGAACGACCAGGAAAAAGCTACCCAGGACAAGCTGAAAAATAAAAAACTAAAAGGCGGTGAAAAGCATATTGATAAAGATTGGTAATGTTGTTATTTTGTAATCATCAATGAAAAAAGCGTTTAGCATATTATCAATTTTACTGCTATGGACAACATTGTTGTTTGCCCAGGGCAAATTCACGGCTACGGCAAGCAAAACCAATGTTGGCGTAGGCGAACAATTCGAGGTTGATTTTTCATTAAACGCCAGTGGCGAACGCTATACCGCACCCGATTTTCACGATTTCCAGGTGCTGTCGGGGCCAAACATGTCAACCGGGATGACGGCTATAAACGGCAATGCCAGCTTTACCACTACGGTAAGCTATATTTTAGCCGCCACAAAAGAGGGAACATTTACCATTGATGAAGCGGCCATTGTGGTTAGCGGGCATACATTAACATCAAATTCGCTTAAAATAAAGGTGAAAGGACAGGCGCCGCCACAGCAAGGTGTGCAGCAAACGCAGGCGCAGGCGCAGGCGCAAGCACAGGCACAGGCACAACAATCTGCCAATCCTGACGATAATGTAACAGCCGATTCCAAAGACATCTCCAAACAACTATTCATCAAAGCCGAAGTTGATAAAACCAATGTTTACGTAGGCGAACAGATCACGGTAGATTATAAAATATATACCCGCGTAACAATTTTAGGCGCGCAGGCCGATAAGGCGCCCGATCTGAATGGCTTTTTTAACCAGGATGTGGTGAATAAAAACCCGAACAACGAATGGAAAACCGAGAACTATAAAGGCCTGAAATATAATGCCACCATTATAAAACAAACCATCCTTTTCCCCCAGCACGCCGGCGATATCAGCATCGATCCATTAGGCATGACCTGCATGCTGCGCTTACCCTATAAAGGGCTTTTTGATAATCCGTTCGGAAATTATAAGGATGTGAAGTACGAAGTAAAAAGCGCGCCGGTTGTCATCCATGTAAACCCGCTGCCAAGCGCGGGCAAACCAGCCGATTTTAACGGGGCAGTTGGCTCATTCTCTGTGCTTACCGATGTGGATAAAACACAAGTAAAAGCAAACGAAACCATCAATTATACTTTTGAGATAAGAGGTACCGGTAATTTAAATTTAATAAACGCACCCAAAATAAACCCGCCTGCCGATTTTGATAAATACGATCCAAAAACAAATGATCACATTACGGTTGATGCCAATGGCGTTTCGGGCAGCAGGCAATACAGTTATCTGCTGATACCAAGGCATCAGGGCGATTTCACGCTTAATGGCGCCAATTTCTCGTATTTTAACCCAGCCACTAAAAGGTATGTAACCCTGCCGACAAAATCATTCAGCATAAAAGTAGCTAAAGGCGACGCGCAGGCAAATGTACCTGTTTTTAATTCAGCCGATCAGCAGGATGTGAAAGTGTTGGGTAAGGATATCCGCTACATTAAAACAACATCGCCCGCGTTGTATAAGGATGGTGACGGTTTTTATGGCTCGGCCTTGTATTACACACTGCTGCTGTTTGGCCCTGCATTATTTGGCGGCGCATTTTTTTACCGCCGTTGGAACGCGCAGCAAAACAGCGATATTGTACTGGTAAAAAGCCGCAAGGCCAATAAAATAGCCGCCAAGCATTTAGCCAATGCCAAAGCGGAACTATCTGCCGGTAACAAAACCGCCTTTTATGAAGCGATTGCCAAAGGGCTGTATGGTTATTTAAGCGATAAGCTGAATATCCCGGTGGCTGATTTGAACAAGGACAATATTACAGAGCAATTAAGGGCAAAATCGCTCGACAAAACGGTTATAGCACAGCTCGACGATACTATGGAGCTATGCGAAATGGCGCGTTTTGCCCCGGTAACCGGTATATCACAACAGGAAGTGTTTGATAAAGCAAAAAACATCATCAATGAAATTGAAGCCAAGATATAACCCGATAAAATGCGGCCTGTACCTGCTTTTGCTGCTTGCCTTGCCATTATTTTCATTGGCTGATACCAACGGCTCACTTTTTGAAAAAGGTAACACAGCCTACGCTAAGGCCCAATACCAGCAAGCTGTACAAACCTACCAGCAAATACTTGGCGATGGCTATCAATCCGCTGCCATATATTTTAATTTAGGCAATGCATATTATAAACTGGGCGATATTCCATCGGCCCTGCTTTATTATGAAAAGGCCCATAAACTATCGCCCGGCGATGAAGATATCAATTTCAATATCCAACTGGTTAATTTAAAAACTGCCGATAAACTGGAGCAGGCACCCGATTTTTTCGTAACCCAGTGGTGGGATGGCTTTATCCTGTTGCTTTCGGCAAACACGCTTTCGGCCTTAAGCATTTTATTTATTATAGTTGGTTTTCTTATACTCATCCTGTACCTGTTCACCAAATCGGCTTCGGTTAAACGGTCATCCTTTTATACCGGCATTGTGGCTATTTTTTTAGGGCTGATATTCATTTTTATAGCTAACAGGCAGGAATATTATTTCAGCAGCCATCACCAGGCTATTATATTCGGCAGCTCGGTAACTGCCAAAAGCACACCCGATGATAATGCCAAACCACTTTTTGTGGTACACGAAGGCACCAAGGTAAATGTTATCCAAAAAAATGATGTCTGGATCGAGATCGAGCTGCCCAACGGCAATGCCGGGTGGATAGCCGCCGGGGATGCGAAGGATATATAAATCAGCAAACAATTTACCATCTTTTTCTTATCTGTAATGCCTGTTGTAAGTATCAGAATACTACATATGCGTTATTGTTTCACCTGCAATTCTTCGGCAATTTTATAAAAGCCTGATATACGATATTATTTTCAGGCTGGTATCAAAAAATTAAAACCCGCTTAAAATGGATATGATAAACTTAGCCTCCATGATGTGGCTCATGCTGATCGCGATAACCGGCATTAGCATTTTTAAAAGATCACGCAGTTCATTACAGGTTAGGTTGGTAAAACTCGCTTCAAAACATTATTTCAAATAGCATAGTAATTGAGTTGCCATTGACATTGGTGACCTTTTTAGGGTAAGCCTCCGGAAATCCGGAGGTTTTTTTATGCGCTCATGCAGAGTTAACCTATCTTAATGTATGTCATTTCGAACCTGTAGAGGTGGGCCGGATCTGGTGCAGGTGAGAAAACTTATACACCTTGCATAGTTTGCCTTGCCCCTGTACAAGATTTCTCCTCGCCCCGGCATAAACCCGACCCGCTCGTCGAAATGACATCGGGTATAATCGGATATAATTAGGTATAAAGGTCGCTCATATTTTGCGATCCAACATTACCTCACCCAACTGCTGCCAGTTAGTTACCTTCTCTTTAATTCCTGCCATATCAGCAATAAGCGCGAAAATATCCGCGGGGCTTTTACCGCTTTCGCGCAGGTAACGTACAGAAGTTGCCCCGGCAGATTTAGAGAGTTTTTTGCCCGATGGTTCCACCACCAGGGGATGATGATAAAAGGCTATTTGATCAAAACTATCCTTCCCAAGCGCCAGCGCCAGTTGATGCTGCGCCAGGGTTGACGGCCACAAGTCATCGCCCCTTACGATCAGGTCGACACCATAAAAAATATCGTCAACTACCGAGGTAAGCTGGTATGCCGGGAAACCGTCCTTTTTACGCAATATAAAATTTCGCATACCGGCAGGTAAAGCAGTACGGATCATTTGCCCGTTATAGCCTTTAACTTCAATTGCTGTATCATCAGTAATAAAACGCCAGCTTGCATTTTCAGTAGTTAAAGGGATCCGCTTTTCAAAGCAATTACAGGTTGACCCATTATCCAGTTCGCGGCGGGTACAGGTGCAGGCAAAAAGCTGCGGTTTGTTAAGCAATTCATCTATTGCTTCGTGGTAAATGTCCATGCGGTGCAATTGCGAATAGCTTTGTTCAAACTCCTTAACATTGCGCGGGCCTTCATCCCAGGGTATCCCCAAAAAGTTCAGTGTATCAAAAATATCCTGCAGATATTGCTTGTTTGTGCGCATGCGGTCAAGGTCATCAATGCGCAGCAAAATTTCGGCTCCACTTCTCCGCGCCAGGGTAGTGGTAATGGCAAAAGAAAGCACATTTCCTAAATGCAGGAAACCACTTGGCGTAGGCGCTATGCGGGTTTTTTTATAACGATGAATGGTGGCAGGCACATGCTAAATTAGCAATAATTGCAGAGTTTTTTGCTTTGCTTTAATTACCCCCGGCAATCAGGGCTTTAGCTATTAAACCACTTGCTTTGTAAAGCCATATTTATTACCTGCGCCTTTGAGCTTACATGCAGCTTTTCGTAAATATTGGCAATATGCTTACGGATAGTGTGCGTGCTTAAAAAAAGCTTTTCGGCAATGGCTTTATAGTCTTTGCCTTCCACAACTAATTTTAGCACATCGCACTCCCGCTCTGATAATCTTTCGGCTACATTATCTTTAACACCATTGTCTTCGTTAATATTCGACCGGGATAATAATGATAAAGCCTTACGTGCGATGGAAGGGCTCATGGGTGCGCCGCCAATTTCAAGCAACTGGTGTATATGATCGATAATGGTGCTTGTTTTTTCATCCTTAAGCAAATACCCGCTTGCGCCATTTTTTATGGCCTCAAAAATCTTATCATCGTCGTCAAAAACAGTTAGCATTAAAAATTTAAGATCAGGATATATCTGCCGGCCGTATTTTACAGCTTCGGTACCTTTCATTTCGGGCATTTCAATATCCATCAATACCACAGCCGGGTGCAGGTGTTTTGGCAAAGTTTTCATTTGCTGTAAAAAATCCACCCCGTTTTTTGCCGTAAAACAAACCGTCACATCATCAGAGTATTTTATCTGATCTGCAAGAAAAATGCGGTTTTGTGTATTGTCGTCAACAATGGCTATCGGGATCTTCATTTACTAAAGTTAGTATTTACCGGGGGCTTGTTATATACCCCATATGGGTTATTTTGTGCTTTCACCAACAGCACTTGTGTGCCATTTCCAGCATCGCTTTTAAGGGTAAGGCTGGCGTTTATTTCTTTCGCGCGCTGCTGAATATTCTCTAAACCGTAGTGCCCTTCATATTTGCCATCAATATCAAAGCCCTTGCCGTTATCTGTTAGTTCCAGCCGGTAGGTATTGGGCGCATCGCTGCGGAACTTTATAATGATATGACTGGCGCCTGAATGTTTGATAATGTTGCTCACCAGCTCCTGCACAATGCGGAATAGATGCATCACTTCTCCCGATGATAGTTTCCAGCTTTGCCCTACATCCTCCTGAAAATCCCAACTGATCATTTCTTTATCTAATAATTGCTGCCTGAGGTATGATTTAAGCTTATCGGCAAATTCCTGTATGGTTACCTCATCCTTGTTAAGCACCCAGATGGTTTCGCGCAGGTCAACCATTGCATTTTGTGCTATATCATTTACATAGCCCAGGTATTTTCTTTCATCCTCAACACTAAAACCCTCGGGCTGATCCATAATAAAATTTACATTCCTTTTTATAAAGCTCAGTTGCGCGCCCAGGTTATCGTGCAGATCGGCAGCTATGCGGCGCCTTTCGCTTTCTTCGGCATCGGCCACGGCTTTTTGGGCCAGGCGTTGTTCCTCCTCGTGTAATTTTACCAGCTTCAGTTTCTGCTTTCTGCGCAGGTCTTTAAATACCAGCCAAACAATTATAGCGGCCAAAAGAACAAAGGCAAGCGAGCCATTAAAAAAATACTTTTCTTTTATCAGGGCTAATTTTTGCTGGGCGATGGTGGTTTCTTTTTTCTGCACCTCATACTTGGTTTCCAGCTCGGCAATAGCCTCGGCCGAGTTGGCTTTATAAAAGGCATCCTTGCCTGCAATTATTCTTTCGAGTGTGGCTTCGTATTTTTTCGAATCGCCTTTTATCCGGTAGCATTTTGCAAGCTCCTGGTAATAGAATACCGTTTGCAGGTTTTTTTCTTCGGAACCCTTTTTACTATGCGGCGAATGATTTTTAAATGTGCTATCTAATGCCAGCCCGTTATTCAATACATCAATTGCCTTATCAATCTGCCCTGAATGTTCATAAACAGAAGCAAGCACCAACAACTTGTCTTGCTGCGGCGCGCCGCCTTCTATTTTTCCGGTTATTTGTAAACTCTTAAGTATGGCCTGCTCCGCTTTAGCGTATTGCTTTTTTTCAATATAGATGGCAGCCATTTTTTGTAAGGCTACCGACAGGTAAAATAAATTCTCTATTCGTTCGCTCAGTACAATAGCCCTGTTAATGCAATAGCTGGCCGAGTCCTGCTTGCCTGTCCAGGTATAATTACTGGCAAGGTTAAGGTATATGGTGGCAGCTACCGCGTAAAACCGGGGGTTGTTTGAGGTGTATGACAGTGCCTTGTAATATAAATTGAAGCTTTGTGGCAAAAAGTCCATATCATAATTCCAGGCGCCAAGGGTATTCATACTCTCCGCCATCACCACTGAATCTTTGTACTTTTCGGCCTGCCTTATTACATTATATACTTCCGAAAAAGCATCCTTATAATCGTAGCTACCTCCTATGCAATCTATTTTTGCCTGCTCCAGCTTAAAATATATGTTACTTGTACGTGGTTCACCGGCCTTGTATTTTAATAATTCGGGCTCAATAAGCGCTTTTGCGCTATCAATATTATCCCACCTGATATAGGCATTGGCTTGTGCTACAATAGCCAGGCTGTAAGCCCGTGTATCTTTTATTGCCGCTGCAATCGCCTTGGCCTTTATGGCATAGTTCCACAGGGTGTCTTTAGGCAGCGTTTCGTATTCGTTGCATAAATTCAGTATGGCATATAGTTTATCCTTATTGGTTTTTGCGGTATTAACACGCTGCTTAAGGCTATCTATTTTGCGCGTTTGCCCAAACGAAACAACCGTAGCCAATAAAAAAACGCTGATGAACAGAAATACTTTCATACCGATACACCTATCGATCTTAAAAATAACAAGAATTATGGTAGCACCATTATAAATTTATCAAAATACTACATATGCGTTATTGGCTAAGGCCATGATCATCAGTAACTTTAGGGGTAGATAATGCCAGGATATATAAATTTCAGTAACGAAATGGATCAATCAATTTTAATGGTTGTTTTTTGGATAACAGCAATAGCGGTGGTTGGCTTTATTGCTTACAAAAAGTCCATCAAAACAGAATAAAATAAAAGATAATTCTGCAGTATTATAAATGCAATAACAGGGCTGCTATAGCGCACAAAAGTGCGGCTGTCATGATCAAGGCACCAAGTTTCAAAAATGACCAGGCGCTCACGCTTTGACCTTCCCGCCTTAAAGCTACCAGCCAGAGTATAGTAGCCAATGAGCCCGTAATAGAAAGATTTGGCCCAAGGTCAACGCCAATAAGTACGGCACTTTTTACCATTTCGGGTGCATGGGCGGCCTGGATAATATTACCCGAGATAAGGCCTGCGGGCAGGTTATTCATCAGGTTGCAGGCAAAGGCAATAATAACCCCGCTGCCCCAAACTGTGCCGGTAACGGAATGCGCCGTGCTATCGCGCAAAATATTGGTTAGGCTTTGGATAAGCCCGGTTGTGTTGAGCGCCTCAACAATAACAAATAAGCCGGCAACAAGCGGCAAAACACTCCAGGAAACCCCTTTGATAACCATCCACGGATTTTTTTTAGCACGCATGATCACAATAGCCGAAGTTAATATCCCGGTGATGGCAGTAGGCAAACCAAGCTGAATATCCATTGCAGAAGCTACCAGCAGTATAATAGCTGTTACCACAATGCCTGTAATAGCGGTTTTACCCCCTTGTGAAAGTGCAGGTATAGGAATATTTGTTTCGATTTGCTGTTTAAGCTCATCCCGCTGGGTAAAACGTAGCAGGAAATAGGTAACCGCAATGGCAACAACAGAGGGCAGGATATATTGCGGCACCCATTGCAGCAATGGCGGCATATGGCTGCCATAGATCACCAGATTGGCGGGGTTTGAAATAGGCAATACAAAGGAAGCCGCATTGGCAATAAAAGCGCAGATCAACAAATACGGAAGCGGTTTTTGCACTTTGGCCGCTTTTACCGCGGCAGCTACAGCGGGCGTTAGTACAACTGCCGTGGCATCGTTTGATAAAAAAACCGTAACCACAATGCCAACTAAATAGATCAACAAAAAAAGCCTGCTAGCCGACCCTTTGGCCAACTTAGTGGCATGTGCTGCCAGCCAGTCAAATAGTTTTTCTTCCCGGGCGGTTTCGGCTAATAGCATCATGCCGGTTAAAAACAGGTAAACATCGGTGCCTTTAAGTACACCCGATAGCCCCTCAGAGGGCAAGATCAACCCAAAAATACCAAGTATTGCTGCACCCACAACCGCCCATATAGCTTCTGCTATTTTAAACGGGCGGATAATAACACCAGCTATAGCTAAAAAGGAAATAATCCAAATGGTAATGTGCGTCATATTATAATTTCAAAAATGCAGATAAATTTTTGACGGGACACTTTACCAGGTGCCTTATATATTTTTTAGCCATTTCACAAGCTCCACTTGAGATCATAGCGCAGGTTTACTTTGAATTTTTTCGGTTCTTTTTAAAGTGGTATCGCAGGCCTCTTTAAGTGTCTTTGAAAACAAAAGCCATAATAAAATTGAAACGGTAGCAAAGCTGCCAAGCAACAGAAAAGTTGAACTATATCCTATGCTTTGTGCTATCCACCCACCTATGGCGGGGCTTAGGGATGCACCCAAACCTTGTACGGTCATTACCGCTCCCTGCCCGATATTGACACGGCCTGTACCATTTAAAATATGGGCAACCAAACCCGGTACGGCTACACTTTGCAGGCCCGCGCCTATCCCGTCGAGTATTTGAACGGGGTATATACCTGTATGATTGATCATGTGAGCAGCAATTAAACCGCGTACCGGCAGCGCTATAAACGAAATAAGTATCACCAGCCAATAGCCGCTTTTTTCGGCCATGCGCATGGCAATAATGGATACTATGATCATTACCACTTGTGCGATTACAATGGTCATGGCTACAAAAATGGTTGGGTTGCCCTGATTTTGGGCAGCAGCAGCCAGGCCATATAAGGGCAGCATGGCGCCGTTTCCCAAATGAAAACAGGCAAGCGCGGCAGCCAGTATGAGTAAAGGCTTGCATTGGAGCAACACTTTTAAACCGCTTGCTTTTTCATCATTACCAGTTTCTTTTAAACCGCGCGCTGCCTTATCATCTATCGCTTTACCAGGTATCAGTAGAACAGATATGATGGAAAGCAAACCGAAAAGTGCCGCGAGGCAAAAAATAGCAGGCATCCCGAACTTAAACCCTAAGTAACCGGATAAAGCAGCCCCCGCAACATTACCTGCATGGTTATATGCCTGGTTATATCCATTCTGACGGTTAAAGCCTGCTTGTTTAACAATACCCAGCGTAATTCCGATTACCGCGGGGCCAATAGCTGAGCCAGCTATAGCGGTAGCCACCTGTGAGATACTCACCAGCCAAAAATTTTGTGAAAGCAGGATAATGGCTGAAGCAAGAATGGTAAATATACCCGGAATAACCACATACAAACGTTTACGTTTGGTTGCGTCTATCAGCGCGCCTGCGGGCGCGGTCATTAGCATGCCTGCAACACCACCAATAGTCATTACAGTACCAATAGGCCCACTTTTCCAGCCATGCGCCAGTAGAAATATACCCAGGAAAGGGCCGATCCCGGCCTGCATATCCGCCATGAAAAAGTTTAGGGACTGTAACGGCCAAATGATTTTACGAGCTTGCCTGGGTTGTAACTCCTTGTTGTTCATGCTAAAATCTGAACATTCTGGGTTTGGCTAATGTTTGATGAACGTTTTATAAAACAGAATTGTTACTATTGAACAGGAGCTAAAACGGCCTGGCTACAGAACTCAAACCCTTTTATAACCGATTTGTTTAGTGCTACAGGTCTAGAATGATTATTCTGTTATTTATGCCAATGCCTGTTTTTCCATTCCGTTTGTTCGGCTTCATTTAAAAATGTCCAGGCAACTATACGGCTTACTTTTTGCCCCTGCGACATGCTGATGGTTTTTACATCCGCTGCTGCTACATTTCTTAATCCTTTGTACACCCCGGCAAGCGTATCTTTTTTAGATACCAGCGTCGAGAACCAAAAAACACTTTTGGCAAACAGGGCGCTTTGATCGGTCATGCGCCTTATGAAGGCAGCTTCGCCACCGGCACACCAAAGTTCATTGTTTTTACCACCAAAATTCAATACCGCCTTCGGCGATTTCATGTTATTTAAATTATCCCATTTGCGGTTTGTGCCAGCCTGCGCTTCCTGCCATGAAGCATGGAAAGGCGGATTACAAATGGTCAGGTCAAAAACTTCCCCTGCCTTAATCACACGTTTAAAAACATCGGCGGTATTGGTTTGCAGGCGGCAAACTATATTGTTTTTTATACGCGGGTTTTCAGCAATGATCTTATTGGCCGAGCTTATCGCAAGCGCGTCAACATCGGTACCTACAAACTGCCAGCCATACACACTGTTACCAATTAGCGGGTAAACACAATTGGCGCCGGTACCAATATCCAAAACTTTTATCTGATCACCGGTAGGGATGGTACCATTATTTGCCACGCCTAACAGATCGGCCATGTAATGAATGTAATCGGCCCGGCCCGGTATTGGTGGGCATAGGTAACCTGCCGGGATATCCCAGTAATTGATCCCATAAAATTGTTTCAACAAAGCCTTGTTGAGTGCCTTAACAGCCTCCGGATCGCTAAAGTTTATCGATGCTGCATCATATTTGTTAAGCTTTACAAATGCCCGCAGTTGCGGGGTGGTTTTGATTAGCTGATCAAAATCATATCCCTGCCGGTGCAGGTTGCGGGGATGCAAGTTTTCTTTTTCTGCAGGTTTTTGTTCGGGGCTGGTTGGCATAAATGGTTTGTGCGCGCTTTTAAAGCACAGCACTCCAAGTTATAAAAAAAACGCAGCCCGTACAAGGGTTGCGTTTTTTGGTAATGGGGTTAAATGCTTTATTTCCCTTAATTCATGAATTTAGTTTGCCGTCCATGTATTATTCTTCATATCCGCATCCATAAATATACCACCATCAAGCGTTATAGATTTTACTTCTTTTGAGGTGTTGATATGTACCGTAATATCTTTCTGATCATGTTCCCAAACTATTGGTGTTTGGTGGAAAGCCTCGGTTGTACCGTCAGCGTAGGTTGCTATTGCATCAAACGGAATGGCAAAGCCGCCAATGTTTTTTATAGATAAGGTATAACCATTTGATGTTTTATCCGCTTTTTCGAGGTTAAGATCAATATAGTAAGGAGTGAAAAACCAGTTATAAAAAAACCAATCCAGGTTTTTGTCAGATCCTTTTTCCATGGAGTAAAAATAATCCCATGGGATAGGGTGCTTACCATTCCAGTTGCTCATGTAGTTGTGCAATGCCTTTTTAAACAGCTTATCACCCAGCATATCTTTTAAAGCCAGGTAACTTAATGATGGCTTGCCATAAGCATTGTTACCACCGCCAAAGGTTACTTCGGGCGAGGGTGTAATTATAGGCATTTCCTTTTCGTGTGGCCCGTGTGTCCACCGCGTAACACGAAACTGCTTGTAAAAATCATCCGCGGTTTTCTTTCCTCTTTCAGCCGTGCCTATCAACAGTTCAAATGTAGTTGCCCAACCCTCGTCCATAAACGCGTAACGGCTTTCGTTGGTGCCCATGTAAAACGGGAAATAGGTATGCGCTATTTCATGATCCTGCACCAATTGCGCAAATACCAGGTCAGTTTCGTGGCTATCGTTCACCATCATTGGGTATTCCATATCGGCAAAGCCCTGTACGGATGTAGTTTTAGGGAACGGGTACGGAATGCCAGGCAAGTTATGCGAGAACCAGTCTAACGAATTGCGTGCAAATTGTACGTAATGATGAAAGTCCTGCGAAGAATCACCAAAGGCAGCTTGTACACTTGTGCGGCGCTGTGTTTTATCATCAACCAAAACACTTGCGGCATCCCAGTCGTAATGGTCGCTTACAGCTAAAGCTACATCGGTAATATTAGTGGCTGTCCACACCCAGGTATTGCTTGCGTTTTGTGTGGTGATATTTTTATTGTCCAGATCCTGCGCGGTAGCAACGTGTACGGTTGAATCGCTGGTCATGGATTGTTGCAAGCGTTTAGCAAATTCGGGCTGCAAAACCGCGTTTGGATTTCGCAATGTGCCTGTTGCCCATACTAAATAATTTTTTGGCACGGTTACACTTAGGGTATAATCATTAAAATCGTTATAAAACTCCAGCGAGCCGGTATGCGGTTGCGTATCCCATCCTTTATAATCATCATATACCGATACCCTTGGGTAAAAATAGGCCAAATAAAAAGTGGTAGAATCAATCGCACCATCGCGACCGGGCCGTTTAGACAATTGATAATGCCAGTTAATATGAAGTTTTATCGAATCATGAGGCATTAGCGGCGAGCTTAAACCAACCATTTGGTTGGTTGTAATGGCCGTATTATTGTCCCAATCGGCTTTAGCGCCGTTTATCGTTATGTTATCAACCTTTATACCCGCGGTGGTATCAGCAGGTGCCCCATTCCTTCCGGCGGCACGATGAACGTTCACAATTAGTTTCATGTTTAAACTATGCAGCGTATCGGGGCTGTTGTTAAAATAGGTTATTTCTTCAACACCATTAATCGTTCTATCAGGCGGCGCCATAGTTACCGAAATATTATACCGCCCATGATTTTCCCAGTAATTTTTGCCGGGCTTGCCACTTAACGACCGTGTACCTTTTGCATAAGCCTGCGCTACTTCGGGCGGCATGGTGAGTGTTTGCGCCTTGGCGTAAAATAACATCAGACAAAAAATGGCCGAGAGAGAAATTGATTTTAACATGGATGATATTTTTTATGGATAAAAAACCTAATTTATAAACTTATTTCCTTTTTACTTTCAAGAGATACTAATTGAAAGTAAATTACAAAAAACTTTCGGGTTAATGAATAAAGGCTTTTGACTTAGCTATGCTCTTAAAGTTACAAAGCAAAACCTTTTTATGGTAGTTTTGGGTTGTGCGATAACATTGATTGGCATTGACAAGTTAATGCTTCGCTTAGTGACTATTATATTTTAAAGGAAATAAGGTTTTAACGAAATGGAAATGGCCTAAAAAAGAAGAATAAAACCGTTGCCTTTATTTAATTATTTTGATAGGTAAGGTTATCCATGCTAACCCAATATCACGGCCCATGTGGCTAATGCTGTTCCCTTTACCTGCATCATACAAAACAGCTAACTTATTGCCAACTTTTATAACGGATGGCATACCTATAGCCCCTTTAGCCCAGGTACAATTAAGGGCATCAAGTACAACGGCTTTATTTTTACTATCCCATTGAAAAATATTTTTTGACCAATACATCCATACTGCATCGGTATATTCGGCTCCCGCATCAGTTATTCCAATATGATCGGTGAACAGATACCAGGTTTTATTATCGGCATCATAAAATAACGAAGAGTTTTCTACCTGCTCAGTTAATGGAAAAATAGGTTTGTCGTCGATCATCCACGAGCTGTTTAGATCTTTGGTTTTAGCTATTCCAAGTGTTCTTTTAATTCCGGTACTATCCTGGGTAGCCCCGCTAAAAAATTGCAGGTATTCATCTTTATATTTTATTATAAACCCGGGACTGGCGGTAACTGTATAAAAGCTGTTCTTTTTCTCTAAAAAGGGCTTAACGTCATATTGTTTGATCCATGGGCCTTCTAACGACCTGGATTTTGCCTTCATGGTTAAATAAGGGAAAGACGGGATACGGTCGGGCGCCGGGGTAGTATGGGGCGTTCCTAAATAAAACATGTGCCATTCATCTTTTTCTTTTATCACCCATGGCGCAGAAGCGCTTTTAGCATCTGCTTTAGTGGAATCGCCAAGCGAGAGGATAGCGCCCTTTTTTACCCAGTTTTTTAAATCTTTGCTTTCTGCAAGGCAGGCCAGCCAGCCACTTTTGCCCGCGCCATCGTAAAATAAATAATAGGTATCGCCTATTTTATTAACTATAGCCTCCCTTGCGCCATAGGTATCACAACTATCCGCTCCGTTGCCATGTTTTAAAACAACGCCATCGTCTACACACAAAACCCTAAGGGATGTTGAGGGGCGGCCATCTATATACTTACTTTTCTGAGCAAATAAATTAGTAGCGATACAAATTAAAACTATAAACAGGGCGGGTTGGCGAAAAAGATATCTCTTCATAATTTTAAACTTAATAAATAGTTGGCAAAAATTTAACTGGTTGAATTTCTGATCCGGTCTTTTATAAAACAGTTGAGTTCAAATTGGTCGGCAATTGGTTGTTTTGTGGACGGCACAGTTAACATATAGGGCGGCGGGCCAAACTCCGGTGTAATAGTGAACGTTTTCTCCCCACGCATTCTTTTATGATCTAATATCCTGATCCACCAATCCAGGAATATACTTGTTGCTTCCTGCCATTCCGCTGCGCGCGGGTCGGGTACCTGTGGGCCTTCCGGGTAGCCTACCCGTGCATGGATGTGTTCCGTCCTGGTAATTGTTTCGTTCACGATATCCGTACAGTGTTGCAGGTAACTTTCTGTTACGCAAACCCAATGCGAGAGATCAGCAGTTACCTTCATCTCCGGCCGCAGTTCAAATAATTCTTTAGCGTTATATGGGCTAAAACCTATTCTTCCGCGATGTGTCTCATGAACCACCCGTATATTATTTTTAACGGAGAACTCATTTGCTACATCTATTACCCTTAACTGATCGTTTATATTAAAATGATCTCTCCCTGAATGAGAGTTGATCAAAATGGGCCCGCATTCCATACACAGGTTCAAATAATATTCAAATGACCTGCAAAATTCAATAATATTATTGCCTTTCGCCTGGTGCTGGTGGCAAACAACAGGTAAGCGGTATTCATTTAAAAGCCTGAGGAAGTTTTTCCTTTCCCGCGATTGCTCAGGTATCCAGGTGTCAACGCCATCGAAACCGGCTTCTTTTATTTTAATAATAAAATCTTCAAATGCCAGGTTTTCAAAGCCCCATTGTGTTCCTAAAATTAATATCTGCATTGCCATTAATTACGCCTTGAATAAATTAAAGGGTTTTGTTCATCATCATTCAGCAGATCGCCGATTTTTAGTTTGGCAACTTGCTCATCCGATAAAATATTTTTTATACCATTGAATGCCGCGCCATCCGGCATATAGGCACAGGTCATAGCGCGCCGAAAACCACTGGTCATGTTGGCGCCTGCGCCGTGTATGGTTAAACCGTTGTGAAACGAGCAGCTACCGGCTTTCATGGGCACGGCTGCGGAAACAGAAGATGCAAATTGCGGATAAAATTGAAATACCGAATCCATATTCTTGCCTATTCCGGGGTTTTCAAACCCCGTGGTATGATAAGACCCGGGGATAAAATAAAGGCAGCCATTTTCTGGCGTCGCATCATCGAGCGCGATCCAGATGGATAAAGCCCTGCGATCTGAAAACGACCAGAATGGTGTGTCGAGGTGCCATGAAGTAGGGTTTGCCCAGGGCCGTTTAATTAATGCCTGGTCGTGCCAGATACGGATACCGTCGCATTCACTCAGATCAGCTACCATTTTTCCGAGATCCTTATTGAGCATCAATTGCTTTATTTTTTCATTGGTTTGCCACAAATTCAGCATTTGATCAAATACCTTTCCGAAATAATCTGCGTCCTTGTTTATGCCATCATCTTCGCCGGTTTTAGTATCCTTTCCCGGCAGCTTTCTGCCGCCACGTTCTTCCAGGGCTTCGGACACCGCTTCCCGCCAGAATGTGAGTTCCTCTTTATCTAAAAAATCTTCTATGAGGAGAAAGCCATTTTTCCGGTAGTCTTCGATCTGCTGCCTGCTAATTTGTGTTTTCATTTTGTTTATAATATGGTGAAACTAAGATAGGCGGCCGCTACGCAGTAAGGGAATAGTATTTGATATATTAAGTTTACTTTTTGCTTGCAGCCCGAAAAATTAAAAATATGAGCGATATTTAAAAAATCTGCTGATTATACATAATACCAATGTATGCCTAATTTTTATAAATACTTACCGGTTTCAACCGAAGACCAGGATTGGGGTTTACAGATCCTGCATGCCGGGTACAATGAATATATACCCGGAATGCAATATCCTGACATTGACCATCCCTCGCACCATCGTTTTGATTGGGATAAGGGCAGGATATTGCAGGAGTATTCGCTGGTTTACATAACGGCGGGAAAAGGCGTTTATAATTCACAAAAAACCGGTAACATAGCTATTGAAGGTGGCTCGGTAATCGTAGTGTTTGCGAATGAAAGGCATTTGTACCATCCTGATCCAAATACAGGATGGACAGAATATTGGATCGGCTTTAACGGGCCAAACATGGGCAATCTGGTTAAAAAGAAAATCTTTAGTCCATTGAAACCTGTTTTTAACATTGGCTATAATGAAACCATGATCAATTTGTTCATGCAGGTGATCGAAGCGATCAAAAAAGAAAAGCCGGGTTATCAGCCCCTGGTTTGTGGCGCTGTTATGTATATGCTGGGGCAATTGCACAGCTCGGCAAAGCAGCAGCTTTTTTCTACCGGCGACGATGAAAACATAGTTAACCACGCGCGGCTCATCATCAGGTCAAACCTCGAAAGCGGTATCTGCCCCCGTGATATCGCTGATCAGTTAAAGATAAGTTACTCCCGCTTTCGGAAGCTGTTTAAAGAATATACAGGAATTGCGCCTGTACAGTATCAGATCCAACTAAAATTAGAGAAAGCAAAAGAGGAATTGGTAAATACTTCTAAATCCATAAAAGAAATTGCATTTGATCTTAATTTCGAATCAAGCCAATACTTTTCCAGCCAGTTTAAAGAAAAAACAAAACTAACCCCTGTTGAATTTAGAAAAAGCTTTGGTAAGTAAAATAATATATAATTAATGCGCCCTGCCTTGTTCACTGTCGGCGCCACCGGTATCGCGTTTTGGAGGCACATTGGTTGATTTGCCGAAACTATAGGTAAATGCCAGGGTTGCCAAACGCGTATCAACAAAGTTGTGGAACGTTGCCGTTGCATCCGCGATGTTGGTAATGGTGCCGCTTGGGCTAAAGGTATGAAGGATATCCTGCATATTTAACTTGATCGATCCTTTGTTGTTCAGTATTTTTTTCTGAATAGCGGCATTAAGCATGCCTTTGGGTAGTGTAACAAACTGGCCATAAGTGCCGCCGCTATCATAAAAGCCGCTTATTTCGGCGTTCCAGGTTTTTGATATCGTGAACTGATTACTGCTATTGGCCCCAAATGTATTTTTTGACTGATTGAGGTAGCCGGTGTAAAATGGCCCCTGGTAAGTATTATTATATACTTCGGCATATAAATTAACTGTCCACCATTTGGCAGGCTGCAAATTGGTATTAACTGAAAAATTCAGTGTTTTCTGTTGCCCTATATTGCCGGTGGTGCTTATAAATACATCGCCGGTGTTGTGGATGGTTTCACCCTGAACGTCGGTTGTATAATTATAGGCAACCGCAACGGTAAACAGGCTTCTGAAGCTATAAGCCAGTTTATAATTATCAGTAAACTGAGGTTTCAGGAAAGGGTTGCCCGAAAAATAGGTAAACTCATCCACAAAAAAAGTAAAAGGGTTTAAACTTGCATAATTAGGCCTGCCTATACGGCGACCATAAGAAAGAACCAACACGTTATGCTTCGCTGTATCAAGATTATAGGAAAGATAAGCGGTTGGAAACAGGTTGGTATAATGATTAATAAATGATGAATCGGCCTTTTCGGCATTACCTAACTGATGCCCGTCGCCATTGGTATTCTCAACCCGTAAGCCCGTTTGTAACGAGAACCGGCCAAAGTCTTTATCAAAATTAACGTATGCCGCATTTATGTTCTCTTTATATAAAAACCGGTTGGTATTGTTATAATCAATGGTGCTTACGTTATTTACCACATTAAAGTAATTGGCGGCGTTATCCGTATTTACATAGCTGCTCTTAACACCGAACTCCAGTTTTGCCTTGCCCTTGAGCGGCTGGGAATAATCAGCCTTGGCCGAGTAAATATTGATGGTAGAAGGCAAATTATCACTCAGCGTTTGCGAATTTGTTAAAGTACCACCGGGCAAAAAAGTATTATTTACAAACAACTGGTTACTGCTTGATACATCACGGATATAATCCAGGTCAAAAGTGAGTACCCTGCCTGTGCTGTCAAACTTATGGGTATAGTTCAGGTTTATGCCTTTGCTGTTAAAGTTATCTTTAGATGTATTGAGGGTATTGACGGTTGAATCCAACTGGCCGTTTTTGCCATATAGCATGCTATATACCGGGCTACTGTCGTGGTCGGGCGATATGGTGCCGGTAAATACTACACCCCAGGTTGTTTTCGGCGATACGTAATAGTCCATTCCTGCCTTGATATTGGTATTGTCGCTTGTCGGCCTGAAATAGGAAATATCCTTTAGCGACGAGGTTGTATTTCCGTTCGCATCCAAATAATCCCGGTCAATTTCAAGCCGCCTGAAAGTCCGCTCTTCATCATGGGCAATGTTGGCAAACAGGTTAATTTTGTCTACACGGTAATTGAGGTTAATACTCTCATTGGTGCGGCCATAAAAACCTTGCGCGTAATCGGCCGACACCACGGCATTAAATCCCCTGATGGTATTTTTTTTGGTTTTGATATTGATCACGCCCGCATTTCCAGCGGCATCGTACTTAGCGGGCGGATTATCCATCAGCTCTATCTGATCTAATGACGAAGATGGTAAAGAACGCAGGTAAGTAGCCAAATTTGCGGCTGAAAGATAAGTAGGTTTATCATCGATCATCACCAATACACCGCTTTTTCCCTTAAAGGTAATATTGCCATCGGCGTCTACCTGCACACCGGGCATCTTTTGCAGCACTTCCAAAGCATTAGTGCCCGTATTGGATAGCAGCGAGCCTACATTGACTACCGTACGGTCAATTTTTTGCTCGATATATGATCTTTGTGCAGTTATGGCTACATCACTCAAGGTTTTTCCGGTTGACGATAAAATAAATGCCGGTAAATTAGCCGATTTTTGCTGACTGATAACCACATTGTCGCTACGGAAATCTTTATAGCCTATATAGGTCGCCTTGACCAGGTAGGTATTATCTTTTAAATTTTGAAAGGCGAAGCTCCCATCCGGATTGGCAAGTTGGGTACTTACCACTGACGAATCTTTTGCGACCAATAAGATAACGGTTGCGCCGTCGAGTGGTTTTTTGGCATCATCTAAAACTAACCCAGATATTTTACCACCAGCAGTTTGTGCATTGGCAAAGTTGGATAGTAACAGCGTAAATAAGATCAGCGAAAGTAGATGTAGCTTCATACCCATAAGACACCCGTTTGGGGGGGGATAGTTACAGGGAGGTTGTAATTAAGTATGATATGTCGGATGCTCCTTCTACTTCAGCTAATTTTTATTTATGGTATCCCAAACAGATTTCATTTCATACAATTCCAGTTCTGAAATGTTGATCGAATTTTGGGGGCAGGTAAATGTTAGCCCCTGCTTATTAAATATGGAGAGCCTTTCAACAACGTAATGCTCGCCACCATTTATAAAGATCTCGGAGGAAGTTTTATCGAGTATGATCTCCATAGTGTTGTCGCCCGGTTTGCAATCATTCCCGGCAATGCTCAAAATTTCGTTCCCATTGTAATTCAATCGCAAACTATCGTTTTGGCCAATCGTAAATTTTGCCTTGATATGATACGCGCCGGAGTTGAATTTTGCCAGCTTGTCGTTAGCCGCACCCGCTTTTAAATTGGCCCATTTATAAGAAGCTGCGTGCAAGGTTTCTATTTCTCTGATCGGGTTGGCCACAAGTTTGATCCCGGTTGCAGTAGTCCGCAAAGAAAATTCTGTCGGGAACAACATCATTTGGGAAAATGGCATATTTGGATGCGTTATCCTTCCCCATGCAATTTGTACCCGTCTGTTATCCGGCATATTCGCAAAAGACTCGGCCGCATATAAAATATCCGGATCTGATTTACCGGTGGCATACCGCATTCTCGGCGTTTCGGGAGTAAAAGTCTTTCCATCAAAACTGCCGATGAAGTAATCCGCACTACCACCATGTAAAACCCATTTTTTATTGTTTGCATCCCCGTCTACAGGCAATTCAAAAAAATCCGGGCACTCATGCAAGCCCGTGAAATGGCTTTGCTTTTGCCATTTTTTCATATCTGTAGAGTTATAGAACGACATTCCATCCCTTTCAAACAATACCATAACCCAGATCTTGGCAGGCTCATAATAAAATACTTTCGGATCCCTCGTGTCATTGGTTTGCATGTCCCAATTGCTGTCAATTATAGGGTTCAGGGTGTATCGCTTAAATGTATGGCCTTCATCGGTGCTGTAGGCCATACATTGCACCTGTTTAAAAGAAGTAAGGTCGAAAGCGGTATAATATAATATCATCGTATTTTTACCCCAACCGGCATCGTTGTTTTTATCAATAACTGCCGTGCCCGACCAGGGTGAGCCTAAACTATCAAGCATCAGGGCGGGCTCGTGCTCAGTCCAATGGAGCATATCCTTACTGGTAGCATGCCCCCAGTACATGTAACCCGTATTCCATGATTTGCCAAACTGAAATGCCTGCCAAAACAAATGATATTGATGATTAAAATAAATAGGGCCGTTAACATCATTGCTCCAACCTCTTTTTACGGTGAAATGCACCTGGGGCCTAAAACTTTCTTTGTACAGGCTATCTTCGCCGTTGATCCTGTCATCCTGATAGATCCGGCTTAACGCCTTCTCGGTGGCAGGGCACGACAGCGTAATTGTTTGGCCCTTAAATTCAGTAACATCAATAAAAATCCAATAATTCACAGCATCTTCTGCCAGTTGAGCAGGAAACTCCCGTTTACTTACACCATTGACATTTATTTTAAAAAGCTTCATCCTAGCCCGGTCACCAACAGGGATGTTGAGGTATTTTTTTTCGATTTTAAATTGCCTGTCAGTAGCTTTTACAACGCTGTTTTGCAGTAGGAACAAGAACATAATAATGCCTATGGCCTTGCAGGTGAACCTAATAAGGTTAGGCTGATGTTTTTTTATGCTTTTGACTTTATCTTTCATACTGAAGAATATTTAGATACTTGGTTATGAGGATTAAGTTTTTATAATAACTCTCATTAATCTAAGATATGAAAAAAGCATCCACTCTTTCATGTAAAGGCTTTGGAATATCATCTATACTAATTTCTTAAACTTTGCCTGCCAGACTAATTTGTGTTAATTAAATTCTATACTTTAGTAAAGCGTAATCGCCAGAATTTAACACTTATTCATCATGCAAAAATGTAGCGTAATAATCATTACCTGTATATTGTTGGCATCAAAAATAGCCTCCAGCCAGGAAATATCGTCATCAAAAACAAAGATGCCGGCTAGTATAATGGGGTTTACACAGCCTGCGCCCATGGACTTTAACGACCATGAGGGTTATGTATCGTTATTTAATGGTAAAGACCTGCACAACTGGGATGGTAACCCCAAATTTTGGAGGGTTGAAGACGGAGCAATAGTTGGCGAATCGACCCCTGCGAATCCAAGCGGCAACAGCTATATTGCTTACCGCGGGATGGAAGCAAAAGACTTTACCCTAAAGTTTGAAATTAAGGTGGACGGAGACGGCGGCAGCGGGATGCAATACCGCAGTAAAACAGGTGTGCCCTGGCTTTCAAAAATACCGGCAAACTTGCAGCCGGTTAACTTAAACTGGATGATGACAGGCCCACAGGCCGACTTTTGGCCTTCGGCACAATATTGGAGCGGGCAGTTTTATTCTGAAAATACGCCTATGCGCATTTTAGCCTGGCGCGGACAGGTAGTTGAAGGTTACGGTACTAAAAGCAAACGCTTAATGGGTAATATTGGCGACATTATGGATCTGGCCAGGTATGTGAAAAAGAACGACTGGAATGAATACACCGTAATAGCCCGCGGTGGTGTTTTTATTCATATTTTAAATGGACAATTAATGGCAGTAATGATTGATGACGATCCGGCATCATCAAATAACGAATCGGGTTATATTGGTATTGAAATCGAATCGATTACCAAAGTTTCTGTTAGAAATATTTGGATAAAAAAATTGAATTAATGCTGGCCCAAGAAACAATAAGCGAAAAAGCCTTCAGACTTACGAAAGGCTTTTGGATAATCTTTCCCATGCCGCTTCATGGGTGGGCGTAATTGTGATCCCGACGAGAATCGTAAAAACCAGTCTGCTATACTTTAAACACACTTTTTAATGTATTCTTAGTAAAATTCGCTTTATACCCTCACCAAATTTTCAGTTATTTCGGTTGCAATTGCTATAGTCCAAATGTAGCTAATTGGAAAGAAATTAGCCATACGAAAACAACTAATTAATTTAACCAACACTATTGAAGTATTGGATCACTTACAGTTTCGCGTCTGATTTTCTTGTTATCTTAGGTATGTCCTTTTGCAGCGAGATCATTAATTGACTTAAAGCACTTTCGCATAAAGGCAAGATTTTTTCGGGGGTCATGACAGGTACTCCCGCTACCATTGGGCTAACGCTTTTCGATTTGGCATCTTCTTCAAGTCCAAATACCTTGTCGCCATTTTTATTGAATAAAGCGATATGCGATAAGGCCATCACTTTTACAACGCCCATTCCGCCAAAGCCAATTTTAACCAGGCTAAACGTGATATACACATCCATTACCCCATCATACTGGCTTAATATCTTAACCAGATTTTTCTCGTTTTTATACCCAAGTCCGTAAGGGTATGTTTTATATCCATTGACAGAAACTATAAAATTACTTGACTTTAATAAGCCTGTAGTATCCTCGTGTAAAGGGACATAGGCTTTATAACCATCGTTATTGATTACCTGGTCTTCCGGTACGAGTTGAAAAGGGAACTCCTGGGAATAACTTTTAAAAAAAATCTCGTGAAAATCGTTTAATAAAGGTGCCATGTTAAAACTAGAGTCGGTAAGCAATTTATTTACGGCGATTACCGTTACATCCCCAAATTCACTGACATCTAGTTTTTTATTGATAAAAAAAGTAACGACAGCTACTTTTTTATCCTGGGCATGAACCCCATTTGTTAAAAGGGACAAAACCAGCGCTAAGGCGAATAAAGATCTTTTCATTTGTGAAAGGCTAAGAGTTATTTAGGCAAAGTTAGCGTTATAGCCTATATTCTGCAAATTGTATAATCAATTTAAGATTAACATTATAAATAAAAAACCCTATAAATATGTAATTTATAGGGTTTTAGTAGTTTTCACGAGTTAAGTTCAGTGGTCTCAAAGGCCCGATTTCAAACTATTTTATCGAAGATTTACAGCTATTAATTGATTTGACGGTACAATAAAGGCCGATTTCGAAAATGGCGACGAGAAGTGTTTCAAACTATTTTAATTCGATGGCCTGTAATTGCCATAACAATTAGTTTTGTGGTTCGTATGAAATTAAAAACCATACATACCACCCGAAACGGAAATTTGCTCACCCGTAATCCAGGCTGAATCATCGGAAGCAAGAAATACGGCAGCTTTCGCAATATCTTCGGGCTGACCTCTACGACCAAGCGGTGTATTGGCAACAAACATTGTTTCAGCCTCACTGCCAGTAGTGACGCCCGCACTACGTGCACCTTCTGTTTCCGTAGCACCCGGTAAAATAGAATTGACACGAATGTTTCTTGCACCGAGTTCTTTCGACAAAGAAATCGTTATGGCATCTACTGCCGCTTTAGTTGCAGAATATAACGAGACTCCAGCCATCGGCATTTTGCTTGCACCTGAACTGATATTGATGATATTGCCGCCCTTATCGCCAAACAGTTTCAAAGATGCCTGGATAGTAAGGACAGGACCCAAAACATTTACGTCGAAATGCTGATGAAAAGCTTTTACTGTTGCCTGTTCAACAGGTAAATATTGCTGAAAGACCGCGTTGTTTACCAAAATATCCAACCTGCCGAAAGCCTTCTTTGTTTCTTCAAACAGCCTGTTTACATCTACTTCTTTCGATACATCGGCCTGTACCGCAATGGCTGTGCCTCCATTGTCGGTTATCTCTTTAACAACTTTATCTGCGCCTTCTTTACTTGAGGCATAATTCACAACTACCTTTGCGCCTTCTGCCGCAAAGTGTTTCGCGATAGATGCACCTATTCCTTTTGAAGCACCGGTAACTACCGCTACTTTGTTTTTTAATTTACTCATTATTTCTGTTATTTAAGATTCTATTCATCAGTCGAACTTGACCAAGTCCTTAAAGATGAGTTTACCCCAGGTATTTCCGTGCGCCTGCACAAGCAGTCCGCCTTCCGAAAGCCCGCCAAGGTTAATCGGCGCGAAACCGAGGTTTTCCGCAAGCGCACCGATCTCAGCTGCTGCGCCGTCATCATCGCTCGCCAGGAACACGACTCTCCTGCCACATGTACGGCCGGATCCTGGTCAAGAACAGCAGCGACCAAATGATTGAAGCCCTTAACCAGTTTCCCGCCCGTAAAGGCCTGCGCCACGAACATGGCAGAGGGCAGTCCTCCCATCTTTTCAGGGGGCGTGCCATAGGCATTGGTCACATCGACGATGGTTTTTCCCTGCCAGGAGGACAGCGCCTTTGCTACATCCTGGGCCGATTCAAAACGCACCGCCAAAAAGATGACGTCCGCGTTGACGGCGTCCGTCAGTGTGGCGGGAATGATCTCCGGGCCAATCGCGGCCGCATCGGTTGCAAAGCTTTCCGGGTCGCGCGTGGTTGCAACGGATACTTCGATGCCCTTGCGGGCAAACGCCTTGGCCAGGGACTGGCCGATCTTGCCGAAGCCGACAATGGCGTAGCTCGCTGCTTTCTTTTCTGAATTACTCATTTTGAAAATTTTTAATTTTAAAAAATTATTTTGACAAATAGGTCATGCCACCATCAACCAGGAGTTCAGCACCAAGCATAAACGCAGCATCATCAGAGGCCAGGAAAACCGCTGTTTTACCAATGTCCGCTGGTTGGCCGATCCTGCCTATCGGCATTTGATCTGCAAAGTGTTTTTTTACCGCTTCCATTTGTTCTGCGGGAACAAACTTGTCAAATGCCGGTGTATCTGTTGTGCCTGGTGTGATCACATTTGCCCTGATCTTCCGATCTAAAAGGTCGCTTGAAAATCCTTTGGCTAAATAGATCACGGCCGCTTTTGCAGCGCCATAAAGCGTAAAATTCGCATATGCCCGGTGTGCCGCATTTGACCCGATCAAAATAATAGAGCCACCATTATTCATATATGGCAATGCTTTTTGAACCGTGAAGTAAACACTCTTCAGGTTCAGATCAATGGCCTGGTCAAACGCGGCTTCGTCAAAAGTCGCCACAGTTCCTACCGCTCCGGCACCCGCATTGGCTACAACGACATCTATTTTCCCAAATTTTTCAGCTGTTGCTGCAAACGCTCTTTCCAGGTCGGCAACATTGGTTACGTCGGCATTGATGGCTATAAAATCATCGCCAAGCTGAGCCACAGCACTGTTTAAAGTTTCCTGGTTTCTGCCAACAATAACTCCTTTAGCACCTTCATTTTTGAACGCTTCAGCAATGCCAAACCCTATACCGCTATTACCACCGGTAATAACTGCTACTTTATTTTTTAATTTATTCATTATTTCTTTTTTTAAAGATTGAGTGACAAAAGTCGACTTTTAAAGTTATCTTTAGTAACTTTGTACCGAAAGATAACAGTAACATAGAGGTAACAGAGTAACATTGTGATGTGTCAGATTAAAGATTTGCAAGAGGAAAAAGAAGGCCGTTCAAAATTCAGTGGGCGCGCTAATGGGAGGTAGTGTTTTTTCCGAAACATAAGAAGGGCTTTAAAGTATCTGTGTAAAAATATCCTGTGAACAGGATTTTGAAAGAAGGTATCTGAAACCAATATTAATACCTCGATATGAGGTGTTAAAAAAGCCCTATTGAATTAAACAACAGGGCTTTCCAGATTTTGTTTTTTATTTAAATAAAGGGTGATTTGCAGTTTTGTACTGAAATAACTGTATCATCAGTGTAACCAAGTAATATTATGAGCTGTAAAATAGAGGAGTTCCAACAGGAACAAAAGAAAAGAATGAGAGCCGTCCAAGATTCGATGGACGTGCTGAACGGGAAATGGAAGATTGCTATTATTTCGTCTATTTGCTGTTACGGTAAAAGGCGGTTTTCCGATATTTTGAATGATGTAGAAGGCGTTTCTAACAGAATGCTCAGCAAAGAATTAAAGGAATTAGAAATAAACCAGTTGGTAAAACGAACCGTTTTAGATACACAACCTATAACGGTTCAGTATGAACTTACGGAACACGGCAATACGCTGCAAACCATCATCAGCAATCTTACAGATTGGGGAATTGTACACCGAAAGAAAATTGTCGGGAAATGATGTTTGTTCTTTGTTGGGTGTTGTCCTACCATTTAGCCTGCGGTCGGTGTTATCGCCGCACCGCTCTCGACAAAAAAGCCTTCAGATTTTCATCCAAAGGCTTTTCAATAATCTTTCCCATGCTGTTACCATGGAAGGGTTAAAATGTGGTCCTTAGACTACAAAACTCGAACTCTTTTATGGCTGATTTGCATTGTGCAGTAGGTTTGGATGATAATTTAATGAGGGTTTGAGCCTCTTAAATATAAATATATTGGCCATCCTCCCCTTGACCGCTGCTGCATGCCTGGCGCCGGGTTATAGGTTCCTTTTTAACTTTTCTTTAGCCCGGGCATGTTGGACAACTTAAATATGAAAGTTCAAACAAAACAATAGCGCCAATATGTATCAAAAAATAAATTATTTCTGTTTTAAAATAGGGAATAAGCTTCCTTTTAAAAAGGCATATATACAATAGCATAAAAAAGAAAACTATAAATAGTGGGTTATCAATGAAATTAGCCCAAAATAAAACCATACCAATTACTGTTGGTTTTTGGAAGAGATTGGTTATGGCAACCAAAACGAGCAAGACCGATTCCGTTGCAAATACAATCCGTAAAATACGCTTGAAAGTTTCCATATTCTAAAATATTCGTTTTGCAAATTACTAATTAGTTTCCTGCTTCGCCATTCGAGATAATTCTTTACATATTGGGTGGTATTGGATTAAAAAAGCCTTCAGATTTCTATCTAAAGGCTTTTAACAATCTCTCCCATGCCGTTCCCATGGATGGGTGCAAATGTGGTCCCGACGAGAATCGAACTCATATCTAGAGTTTAGGAAACTCCTATTCTATCCGTTGAACTACGGGACCATTTTGATTTCGGATTTGCGAATTACGATTTTGGATTTATCTTTTCAGCGCAAATCATTATTTTGGCAAAGGTGCAAATTATAGCTGAATTTTCGCACTTAAAATGCAAAATCATCTATCCTCATTCATTTGCACATCTGCATATTTGCACATCACACAATCATCTTACCACCGATCCATTGTGCAATGCATCAACCGGCGATACAAAGCTTAGTTTGCCTTCGCTGTCTTCGGCCATTAGTATCATGCCTTGCGATAGTATGCCTTTTATTTCGCGGGGTTCCAGGTTAACTAATATGCTTACCTGTTTGCCTATGATGGCTTCGGGTTCGTAATATTCGGCAATGCCCGATACTACGGTGCGCTGGTCGATACCGGTATCGATGGTAAGTTTGAGCAGTTTTTTGGTTTTGGCCACTTTTTCGGCGGTTAAAATGGTGCCGGTGCGTATATCCATAGCGGCAAAAGCATCAAAGCTGATGTTTTCCTTCGCGGGTATTATTACTGTTTGCTTTGCTGCCGCCGATGCTTGTTTTTTATCAAGCAGCTTTTGTATTTGCTTATCTATCACCTCGTCCTCCACCTTTTCAAACAACAAAGCCGATGGGTTTAGCTGATGGCCGTTCGCGAACTTAATATCGGTGCCGAGATCAACCGCATCTATATTTAACATACCGAATAATTTTATGGCGGTACCCGGTAAAAACGGTTGCAGGCAGGTTGCCAAATGCGCTATAAGTATAAGGCAATTGTGCAACGCTTCCCTTGCATCATCGGGGTTGGTTTTTATGGTTTTCCAGGGCTCTTTTTCGGTAAGGTATTTATTGCCTGAGCGTGCAATATCCATTACGTTTTGCAGGGCTTGCCTAAACCTGTAATCTTCCAGGTTACGCTCAATCTCGCCATAATACTCGTTTAACTGTGCGCCAAGTATGGTATCGGTTAATTGGATCTCCGGGGCGCTGGTTTCAATTTTACCTTCGTAAAACTTGTGCATCAGTATCATCACACGGTTTACAAAGTTGCCCAATATGGCTACCAGTTCGTTATTTACACGGGCCTGGTAATCTTTCCAGGTAAACTCGCTGTCGCTGGTTTCGGGCAGTATCGAGGTTAGCACATAGCGCAGCTCGTCCTGCTTACCCGGAAATTCTTCCAGGTACTCATGCAGCCAAACGGCGTGATTGCGCGATGTAGAAAGCTTTTCGCCTTCCAAATTCAAAAACTCATTTGCAGGTACATTTTGCGGTAGGATGTAACTGCCGTGCGCCTTTAAAATGGCCGGGAAGATGATGCAATGGAAAACAATGTTATCCTTACCGATGAAATGTATCAGGCAAGAGTCATCCGCCGTATTTTCCTGTTTCTTCCAGTATAGTTTCCAGTCCTTATCGTTATCAAGCGCCCATTGTTTGGTGGCCGATATATAACCTATAGGCGCATCCATCCACACATAAAGCTTTTTGCCCTTGGCTTCTTCGAGCGGAACATCTATGCCCCAGTCAAGGTCGCGGGTCATGGAGCGTGGCTGCAGGCCTGATTTTAACCATGAGCGGCATTGCCCGAAAACATTTACCTTCCATTCGCCCTCTTTTTCATCGATCCATTTCTCCAGCCAGGGCTGGTATTTATCCAGCGGCAAATACCAGTGCTTGGTGAGCTTTAATACCGGCGTTTTACCGCTTAATGTTGACACAGGAGCGATCAAATCTGTTGGGCTTAATGATGTGCCACAATTTTCGCATTGATCGCCGTAGGCGTTGTCGTAGCCACAATTGGGGCAAGTGCCAATAATATACCTGTCGGCTAAAAACTGCCCGTAATCCTCATCATAATACTGCTCCGAATATTTTTCTACAAACTCATCCTTTTCGTACAGGTTTAGAAAAAACTCCTGCGAAAGATCGTGATGAATGGCTGATGAGGTACGGTGATAGATATCAAATGAGATGCCGAACTCGGCAAAACTATCTTTTATCTGGTTATGGTATTTATCAATAATAGCCTGTGGGGTGGTATTTTCCTTTTTAGCTTTAATGGTGATGGCCGCGCCATGCTCATCGGAACCGCAAATGTAAACCACATCCTTTTTTTTGAGCCGCAGGTAGCGCACAAAAATATCGGCAGGCAGGTATGCGCCAGCCAAATGGCCTATGTGCAGCGGGCCGTTGGCATAAGGCAAGGCCGAAGTAATGGTGTATCGTTTAAATTTATTAAGTTGTGACATTAATATGCGGCGTATTTAATAATTTGGCAAAGATAATTTATTTAAGTCGGAAAGTCCGAAAGACGGGAAATCCGAGAGACGGAAAGTTTTTTTATAATTGATGATGGATAAACGTGCGCCTGTAGCTTCTTCCGGACTTCCGGACTTTCCGACTTCCGGACTCACTCCCGCATATCTTAAAAAGGGTGATAAGATAGCAATAACCTGCCCTGCCAAAAAGCTGCCCAAACCCATGACGGATGCTATCACCCTGCTACGATCATGGGGCCTGGAGGTTGTTTTGGGTAAAACCGTTGATGCATCGTACCACCAGTTTGCGGGCGACGATAACCTGAGGGCGCAAGACCTGCAAACGTTTATTGATGACGACAGCATTAAAGCCATTATTGCCGCGCGCGGAGGCTATGGCACCATCCGCATGATTGATAAGGTTGACTTTAGTCATTTTGCCAAAAGCCCTAAATGGCTTGTGGGGTTTAGTGATATTACCATATTACATGCGCATTTATACCGTAATTACAACGTACAAAGCATCCACGGGCAAATGCCGGTGAATATCCCCGATGCTTCGGCCAAATCATTACAAAGCTTACGTAAGGCTTTATTTGGCCAGGAGGTCAGCTATCACTTTACTTCGCATAGCTTAAACCAGGTCGGCAAGGCTACCGGTGTATTGGTTGGCGGTAATTTATCCTTACTGGCGGCCATCTCGGGTTCGGTATCTGACATTGATTACCGTGGGAAAATACTTTTTATAGAGGATGTGGGAGAGTATTTATACAGCATTGACCGTATAGTACGCACCTTAGATCGCGCCGGGAAGCTTAAAAACCTGGCAGGATTGATAGTGGGTGGTTTTAGCGAGGTAAAGGATAACGACATACCTTTTGGCCAAACTGTAGCCGAAATTGTAATGGATGTGGCGGCTGGCTACGGTTACCCTATATGCTTTGATTTCCCCGCAGGGCATATACCCGATAACCAAAGCATCATACTGGGCAGGGCGGCACATTTATTGGTGTCGGATAAACACGTGGATATTACTTATATATAAATTGCATTTCTAATCACTGATCTCAAATCTCAAATCACTAAAACAATGGCACTTTTAGGCAAACTTAGCAACTATAAAAACTTTGGCTTATTAATTATACGGGTAGGCCTGGGCTTGATGTTCATTTATCACGGCTATCCGAAACTTACGGGCGGCGTAAAAAGCTGGGAAGCGGTGGGCGAATCAACCAAATATGTGGGCATACACTTTTTGCCTGTAGTATGGGGCTTACTGGCTGCCGTGGTTGAAACCTTTGGCGGCTTTTTATTAATTATAGGCTTGGCATTTCGCCCGGTGTGCTTGCTGCTTATTATTAACCTTATTGTAGCGGCCTTATACCATTTTGGTACCGGCGGTGGCCTGGGCGAAGCCGCGCATGCTATTGAGGATGCTATTATGTTTGCAGGCCTGCTGTTTGTAGGCCCGGGCAGGTATAGCGTTGATAAGAAATAGTCAATCTTAGATTTTTCGTTTGAGCAAAGTTACCTAACCAAAGTGTTTAATATGAGTTAATTTAGATAATTATATTTTTCTTAATGATTAATTTGTAATTTAATCATTAATTAATCTGTATATTTATACAACAAAATCTAAATTAAAATCATTATGAAAAAATTCTCACAAATTATGCTTTGTTTAGCTGTTGTAATCATTGCATTCGTCTCCATTAAAACTAATGTTAAAGCAGGCGAGAAAAAACCTATTGTAAAAACATTTATTTTTTCGCGCTTGTCGTCAAAAGTCGTCTCGCCTTATTTTCCGGTAAGGTTTACTGACTTTTATGCAGTAACGGATACGCTATATTCGGTGCCAGGCACTACAGATACCTACTATTTCGGCTTGGGCTTTTATTTAGTAAGCAATAGTGGCTTAACTTATACAGCTACCGATACTCCAGATGCGCTAACTATTGAAGGAGTAGCTGATGGTGGTGCAACATTTAGCGGAACTATTGCCCGTTATACCCAAACTGTTCATAGTACTGAATTTACCACCACAAATGCAGGTTCGGCTGGCATGACTTCGGTTAGCCCCAATAAAATTGGAAGCACTATGATAATTTTGGATCAATTAAATTAAATTATTTTATGTTATGTTAATTTATAAAAAGCCCCGGCAGGTACCTGCCGGGGCTTTTTTTGTAAATTAATATACGCAATTACTGGTTCATATAAACACCCAGGCCGCTTAAATAGGTATCATCAATATCATCCGACGAATGATCGGTCATAAATTTGTTCAGCTTATCGCCGTCTTTTGCGAACGTGGCTTTTAGGGCTTTCTTTTTTAGCGTTATTTTTTGCAGGTCGTTGGTTTGTACGTCATATACATAATAAGTTCCCTCATCCTTGTACTCATCATAAGCATTGCCCGATGTGGTTAGGCCATCGGTTGTATAGTTTGATTTAACAAATGATGTTCGGATAGCTTTGTAAATTTTGTATTTATCACCATTTGACACCACTTCTACATAATGTGTTTTATCTATCTGCGGTACATTTTCAAACGTGTAGGATACGTTGGCATTATCATATAGTGTGAATGATTTTATTTGATCCCTGTTGATCTCGATAGCCGAAACTTTATCTTTAGTTAATAACAGGCCACCACCCATTTTATCATATTCAAAGCCATAGTTGGGGTCCTGCACTACGGCGCCGGTTGTATCTATTACATACCCGTGTACCCAGCCCTTAAACATATACCTGCTGCCAACGGTTTCTTCTTTTGGATAGAATACCGGGAAAATTGCCCCCTGGGTAGCATCAAATGTTTCATCACGCACCGATATGGAGATACTTTGGCCACCAGCACCAGCTTTAATCGTTACTTCAACAGGCTTTGTATCCGACGGGAGCCTTTGAGGTATGCGCGACATATCATCACTCATTTGAGCGAAATTGATGTTTGAATTGGGATTATCTGACTTCCTGATATTTGAAGCACTGATATTAACCGCAATGTGCAGGGTTATAGCAAACTCTGTTTTATTTGTAATATTGAAAGTAGTATCCCTATAACCAAAACAACTTATATGCAAAGCCGAATTGGGCGTAACTGTAAGTTTAAAATTACCTAATGAATCGGTATAGGTTGAATATTTGTAACCCTTATTCTGCACAAAGGCAAAATGCATAGGTTGCCCCTCATCATCCTTTACCGAACCTGATACAGGTATGGTTTGCGCTATTGCGAATTGGCTTATTACTGATAATATCAGAAAGAAAAACCTTTTCATAACACATCATTGTTAAATGGGGTAATATCTTTATTCGTTCATATACGAACCCAGGCTGCTTAAATAGGTATCATCAATAGTATCTGACGAGTGATCGCTCATAAATTTATTGATCTTATCGCCATCTTTTGCGAAAGTATCTTTCAGTACCTTCTTTTTAAGGGTTATTTTTTGCAGGGCGTTGGTTTGTACATTATATACGTAGTAGGTTTTTTCATCAACATATTCGTCGTAATTATTGCCTGTTGATGATAAACCGTCGGTTGTGTAATTAGATTTTTCAAAGTTTGTTTTTATGGCTTTATAAATTTTGTATTTATTGCCACTTGCCACCACTTCTACATAATGTGTTTTGTCTATCTGGGGTACATTTTCAAACGTATAAGGCACGTTTGCATTGTCATACAGGGTAAATGATTTAACCAGGTCTCTATCTATTTCAATAGCTGATGTTTTGTCTTTAGTTAAAAGCAGGCCACCACCCATTTTATCATATTCAAACTGAAAGTTTGGATTTTGCACTATTGAATCTTTTGAGTTTATCACATAGCCATGTACCCAGCCTTTAAGCAGGTACCTGCTACCAACGGTTTCTTCTTTAGGTTGAAAAACAGGTATAATAGCGCCTGCTGATGCATCAAACTGCGACCCGGCTTGCAGGTTTATGGCATCGTTAAAAGTACTTTTTAAAATTTGCCTTTGGGCCGATTCGGTTACAACGCCGTTAACGGTTACGCCGGGCAAGAAGTTTAAAACTATTGAAAAATTAGTTTTATTACCCACATTAACTTCTGCTTCTTTATAACCTGCGCAGTTTATACGCAATATGCCGTTTGGGTTTACCTGTATGGTAAAATTCCCCAGTGAATCAGTAAAAGCGCCGGTCTTTTCTTGTTTGTCCTGTACAAACGCAAAATGCAGCGGATCACCCAACGAATCCTTCACCATACCCGTGGCGGTAATTGTTTGCGCGTTGGCTATACTGCTTATGGCCACAAACAAAAAGATAAATAAGCTATATTTTTTCATACTATTAATTTACGCTAATATAACCCTTAAAAATAATAAGTCCAAACCTTTGTTACCACCAACGCAAAAAAATTAACTGTAGTGTTCGTTTTAAATTATTATCAAACAAAAATGTTACACGGCTGGTGGCTTTATAAACAAAAAAGGGCCGCTAACATAGCGGCCCTTATATATTTACTAATTAAATTATTGTGCGGGGCCTATATAAGTATAGGTTTCATTATAGAAAGTACGGTCTCCTCCGTCATCGTCCTGAACCATAACAAACTTAACCTGAATTTTAAATCCTACTGTGCCCGGGGTTCCGGTTGAAGCATTTACGCCAGATACATCAAGCCTTCCAGATCTACCATGAGGTGGTACATGTTGGCCATAAGCATTAACCACTGCCACAATTTTTCCGGTTCCGGCTGGATCAAAATCAAATTCCGGAGAAAAGCTCCCGTAGTAACTTGTTGTGCCAGAAGAAGTTATCGGTGTACCATAACCAACATTATAAGTAAGGTCATAATAATCAACAACAAATGGTGATACTGTAAGCAGGTCAATGTTTTCAGGGAATATACCATCATCAGTAATACTTGGAGTCTTAACATCAGTAAATGAGCCTGTAGCCACATATTCACCTTCATATATACTTTGCAAAGCTATGGTAAGTATAATATTTGATAAATTGCTGGCGATGATAGGACCACCTGTTACACTGTTTATTTTTAAGCCTAAAATATAGTCCTGGCTAAAATCAATCTTATCGGCAGCATAGGTAATATTTAGCTTAACTATCTGCTGGCCTGGTTGAATGGTAATTACACCACCATTTGCTATAGTATATTCCGAAGCGGGCAATACATTAGCGTTGCTATCAACAGTTTTCTTATAGTTAGCTTCGCCAGCGGCATCAAGCCCTACAGTAACAGTAACCGGGGTTTTTAACGTAAGGCTGGCTACCGAAAGGGTAATTTCAACAGCTCTTACCTGGTTTGGCTGTGCAAATAGCTTGGTTAACATAGGCACCGCCGAAAAACCTTTATATTGAAAACCTACTAATGCCGGGCTTTTTGAAAAGTCAATGCTACCGGGGCTGTTATCCTTCATGCAGGAGCTCAGCAGGGTTGTTGCCAGTAAACCAATTATCAGGCTAACACGACCCATATTTTTAAATAAATAATTTCTTTTCATTTTGTTTTTTTATTAAATTATAAAAAATGCAATATATATTATTGTTCCCTCTTATCCCAAAATACAGGTGTGTAGGCGTTTGTACCTGCAGGTATGCTGCCGGCATTAGTTGTTATTTCGCTTTGTGGGTACAGGTAACGGAAAGGTATTAACACCTTGCCATTATGTACAACCGGGTTTGGCGCATGTGTAACACCAAAATTAACACCATCCTGTGTAGGGAAACCTGTTCTTCTGAAATCAGTGTATGACTGTTCCCAGTTAACGCCATTAAGCGCTATCCATTTCTGTGTAATTATGGCTTTTAATCCTGTTGATGGGTCAACCAAAGTATTACCAGCATTTGCACTTATAAATGCATCTGCATCAGCAATTGGTGCACCAAGGTAAACATAGCTTTGTTCAATAGCGGCCTTGCCAAGGTCGGCAGCGGTACCGCCAACAATATAACCTTCCTGTGCAGCTTCGGCCTGCATAAACAAGCTTTCAAAATCCGAGATCAGGAATTGATCCTCGCTTGGTGATTTTAATAAGCCATACTGGGAGCTTACTTCTAATCCCGAAACATCGGCATCACTTGCAGAATTGGGGTCACCATCGTAATTACCAACATTAGTATTATTACTAAATGTTGTATAAACGGTTTGTACCCTTTCGTCATTAGTGTTTTGGTAAAAATTGATAGCGTACTGGTTAGCTACGTTAAAGTTATACCCGCCTATTGTAGCACCCGCAGTATTTAAAAACTCACTATAAAAAGGGTTAAGCTGTGTAGCTTGCGCGTTACTATAACCCGGGTTTACTGATGCGCTTGTACCGGCCATTAAATAACCGCGGCCATTAGCAGTAGTTTTTGCAAGCTCGGTAGTAATATAAGAACTGGTTACAGCTCCCTGCTCGGTAAGCAGCAGCCTTAATTTTACAGTATTGGCAAACTTAACCCAGTTATCCATACGTGTATCTTCTGATACTGAACCGTTACGGCCAAACACAATGTCGTACTGGTTATCAATTGATGCAGTAGCACCGCCAGCGTCATAATATGCTTTGGCATTGTCAAAAAAAGCAACCGAGCTATCGCACTGGGCTATCAGGCTGGCATATATATCTGCTGCCGCATCATATTTTGGTGTAGGATATTTATTAAGGTTAAAGGCCTGTGAGTAAGGCACATTGTTAAACGCATCAACCAAAGTTGAAAAATGCAGCGCTTTCATTACCTGGGCTACGCCAATGTAAAATGATAGTACTGTAGGATTTGCCTTTCCGGCATTCTCAACATTATTGTAACTGTTTAATACACCGTATAGGGTCTGCCAGTCGCCATCGGCATAACCAACATCTATAAGGTAATCTTCAACCGGTGGTGTTGCAATATAGTTACCGCTACGTGCCCAGTAACCCATCCACCTTGGGGTGTTAAAAAACCCAGTGCCTATTTCGGAGGCTGACCCTGTTAATGCAGCCGACAACAACACGTTTGGTGTTACCGCAGTTGGCTGGTTAGGGTTGTTATTGATATTCGTGAACTTTTTGCAACCCGAGCCAAGTGCCGCTACCGCAAAAAGTAATATCGTTATTTTTTTCATGATCCTTGTTTTTAAAATTAAACACATACTTTGTTAGAAAGATACTGATAAGTTAGCACCATAAAACCTTGTTGGAGGCAACTCGGATGTAGAAGTGGTACCTACAGCATTACCTGTGGTATCAGAAAATTCCGGGTCAATTGAGTCATTAGATTTAGGCCTGAACATTAACAGGTTACGGCCAACTAAACCAATAGATGCCTTTTTAATAAAGCCGATGCTTGATATAATAGATGTCGGCAATTGGTAGGTCAATGTAGCTTCCCTTACTTTCAGGAATGCTGCATCATCAACAAATAAGCTACCCACCTGTGAGCCGTATATATTTGCCCAGAATGATCCGCCCTGGCCACCGTTACCATTGTTAACAGCTACGCTTGTATTATTTACGTACTGGCCATTTTGCAATACAACAGAATTAGGGAATATAAAACGTTGGCGACCATTTTCAGCAGATTGAGCTGAAATACCTGTGAACGCTTCAACAGACTCAGTAGAGTTGAATATTTCGTTACCACCGCGGTAATCAAGCACAAACGAGAAAGAGAATGCTTTGTAAGTTAATGAACTTGTTAAACCTACTATACTGGTAGGGTTGGTTGTACCATAAGTAGTAAGCGCGCTGTTTACAGTTGGCTGGCCTGTAACAGGGTCAACTATTACCTGGCCACTAGGTGAACGTAACCAGTCGTTAGTTTCGATAACCGGGTAAGGTTTGTTAACAACTGCAAAAATACCAGCTACTGCACCTACTGTACCACCTGCACCTGCTAACTCTAATTGGTGGGCGCCGCCTGACAATGCTACTACCTTGTTTGCATAGTGTGTATAGTTAATACCTAAATCCCATTCAAAATTTCTGGTTTTTACAGGTATGGTATTCAGGTCAAACTCCTGTACATTGTTGGTTACCAAACCTGCGTTTGTTAATTCAGAAGTATAACCTGTTGCAGAAGAAACTGAACTTGTTAAGCTTTGATTTTTTGAATTAGAATGAGAAATAGTGGTTTCAAAATGGATACGGTCTTTTAAGAAACCCAATTCAACACCAACTTCATATTCAGTAGTTTCTTCAGGCTGAATGTTTGGGTTAAGTGATAAACCAGATGTTGAATAACCACCTAATGAGCCATAAGGGAAACCACTGGCAGTATTATAAGGGTTAATTAATGAATATGCACCATAAGGGTTAGCGTTCAGGCCAAGGTTAATGTTGGCCACTTTGGCAACACCACCATGTAACTTACCATATGATAATATGCTATTATCCTTTAAAGCGCTTATGCCATCTGTAAATACAAATGAAAGATCGGCACCCGGATATTCGTAATGGTTATGGTCCTGAGCTAATACAGAGTTCCACTCATCGCGGTTTGTAACGTGCAGGAACAAATAATTGCTATAACCTAAAGTAGCTTCTTCATAAATAGCGCCTTCTCTTTGTTCGTAGTAATCTTCTGCATAACCAGGAATACCCAAGGTACTTGAGATGTTGTAATCACCCTGGAACTGTAACTCATTACCCTGAAGCTGGATGTTTCTCTGGTAGCTTTGCTCGGTGTTTGCACCAACCAAACCTGACAGATTGAACTTACCGAATTTCTTATCAAAATTAGCAAGGAAGTCATTATTCAGCAATTGCTCAAAAAACGTTTCGTCAAAAGTTATAGGATAAACGTATTTTAAGCTTGATGGCACGTTACCTGCAGATTGCGGATCGGCAATTGCCCATGGCGCAAACTGAACTTGTGCACGGGTATCTAATACCTGAACAGTTCTATCAGTTATACCAAGCCTGTCAGAAAAGGTTAACCAACTGGTTGCCTTGTATGATAAGTTAATGTTACCTGAGAAAAGGTATGTGTTTGAATTAGCACGCGAGTTAGCTACCGTCCAGTATGGGTTGGTAGAGTACGCGCTATAATAAGAGTTTACGTTGCCGTATTGGCTGTTAATATCCTTAAAATCCTGTAAAGGAATGTTGGCAGGCGTGTTTAACAACTCAAAGTACAGGGCGTCTCCACTGAAACCACCTGATGTTTGGTTATAACTTGGGCCTGCCTGGCTCACATCATTCTGGGTGTAAGCAGCATTGTACTCAACGCTGAATTTGCCATAATTTTGTGTACCGCCAATACGTATATTATCCTGGCGGCGTTTATCGCCCGGGGTTACACCTGTAGCATCCAGATCCTGGGCGCCAACGTGCATGCTGCTGTTATCGCTACCAATATCATAACTTACGTTAAGCTGGTTAGTGATACCATTCTGGAAGAAATCTCTCCTGTTATTTGGTTTATTGGTATAAGGAGAAAATAAGCTATCGTAGCCTGTAACCGTAACACCGTCTGATGCGAAGATAGGCGAAAGGGCTATCAATAATTTTCTGCCATCAAAAGCAGGGCCGTAGCTTTCATTTTCGTAACCTACAGGGTTAACAGTACCATCAGCGTTTACATACGAACCGCCTTCACCGCCATAACCACCAAATTGTGTTTGGAGCGCCGGAAGATAGGAAACTGATTGAACCGAAGTAGTGTTTTGAACAGTAATACTTGGCTTGCCTTTGCTACCTTTTTTGGTAGTGATAATTAACACACCGTTTGAGGCTTTTGAACCGTAGATAGCGGCAGCAACAGCGCCTTTTAATACAGTTACGCTTGAAACGTCCTCAGGGTTGATCGTGTTGATGTAGTTAACATCATCGATCGGAACACCGTCAACAACAAGCAAGGCTTCGTTATTACCAGTTATAGACCTGTTACCACGCAAAACTATACGTGTTGTAGGGTCGATACCGTTGTCTGTCAGGTTAACCTGCAAACCGGATACTTTACCTTGCAAACCTGTAGAGATATCGGTAACCTTAGCCTGGGTAAGCTCCTTGTTGCCGATCTGGGCAGTAGCATAACCCAATGACCTGGCCTGCGTTTTAACACCCAACGCACCGGTAACTACTACTTCGCCCAACTGATTACTTGCAGTTGAAAGTGAAATGTTAGTAACAGGGCCTTTTACGGGAGCTGTTGTAGCAGAAAAGCCAATGGCTGAGAATTGCAGTGTAGCACCTTCGGGCACACTGATAGAATACTTACCGGCACTGTTGGTGGATACTCCATTCGACGTGCCTTTTACCTTTACTGTTACTCCCGGAATGGGGGTTCCATCGTCTTTGGATGTAACCGTACCAGTAACTGTACGGTTTTGTGCAAATACCTGTGTAATGCTTAACACCAGGAAACACAAACTTACTAGTAGAAGTTTTTTCATTTTGTCAATAATAAGATCAGTTAATAGTTAATTAATTATAAAAGTAATGTTAGATTTTCAATTAGTCAAGTAAAAAGCACTTTTTTTTAAAAAAAAAGCACTTTTATTAAAAAATAAATATAAATACAGTACTGGGTATTGCATAATACATTTTAAAACATATATCTTTGCAGTATGATTGTTGAAAATACACAAACCCAAATGCGGAAAGGCATATTAGAATATTGCATACTTTCCATAATAGCAAAAGGCGAAACTTATGCATCAGATATCATTGCTGAGCTTAAGAAAGCCCAACTGCTTGTAGTTGAGGGTACTTTGTATCCCTTACTAACCCGTTTAAAAAACAATGGATTGCTCACCTATAACTGGGTAGAGTCAACATCGGGGCCGCCACGCAAGTATTATGTACTGGCCGATGAAGGTAAAAAAGTGCTTGAACAGCTGGATAAGACCTGGGAAGAGCTTGAATTTGCTGTAACAACAGCTATAGGCAACAGAACCAGCCCAAGCCGGGATGATTCAGATAAAGACGAACAGAACCCAGCATAACCCATCAAACCAGTACATTATATATAATATACTAAACCGCTAAAAATTAACACCATGAACAAAACGATTATTATAAATATAAATGGCATAGTTTTTCATATTGAAGAGGATGCCTATGAGATATTGAAGGCTTACATGACCAACGTTAAGCTGCATTTTTTAAACTCGGCCGATAGCCTGGAAATAACCACCGATATTGAGAACCGCCTTGCCGAAATGTTTTCGGAAATATTAACCCAAGACAACAAACAGGTTATTGTTGAGCAGGACGTTAACTCTGTAATTGAGCAAATGGGGCGTGTTGAGGATTTTGAGGAGATATACGAAGATGACAGACCCTCGCCTAATAATAACTATGCCGGCGAACGTAAACTGTTCCGCGACCCGGATAACCACCTTATTAGTGGCGTATGCGCAGGTGTAGCCCATTATTTCAATATCGACCCGGTTTGGATAAGGCTGGCTTTCGCGTTATCCTTCTTTTTTGCCGGCTCGGGCCTGTTATTATACATTATATTATGGATAGTGATCCCTAAAGCCACATCACGTGCAGATCGCATGGCCATGCAGGGCGAAAAGCTGAATTTACAGGGCTTTAAAAATAACCTGGAGGAAGAGTTAAGCTCGGTTAAAAACCACTTGAACAATTTGCACCAGGAAGCAAGGCCCTTTTTATATAACCTGCGCGATTTTATATCAGACTTTTTTAATCACCTGGGCGTATTTTTTGCCGGGGCAGGCAAAATACTTATCAAGTTGCTTGGAATAGTGATATTGCTGGCTTGCTTTGGCGTAGCTATTGCACTGGTTGTAAGCCTTGTTGCCATTGTAGGGTTCGGTGTTCAGCGGCCCGACCATCTTTTCCCATTCAGCATAATTGAAAGCGAACACGCCACCTGGATATACGTTGCGGCTTTTCTTACTGCATTTATACCTGTACTAACCATTATACTGGTAATTATAGCAGCGGTGTTTGATACGAGGTCTATCGGGCGGTCAGCAGGATCAACCTTATTGGTAGTGTGGCTATGCGCATTAGGCATGTTTGTTTTTTACGCGGCCAGGGCGGCCAATAATTTCAGGTCGAGGGCAAGCTTTAGCGAAACCACTACTTTAAAGGCTACGGCGGGTAATGTTTACTATTTAAAGCTGAACGATATTAAATACCTGAGCCATGACGACAGCCTGCGTTTGGATATAAAGGATCATTTTCATAACATGATCATTAAAAACAATGAGGATGAAGATGCCGAGCCACGCAACGTTACCATTAATATTGAGCGGAGCGACGTAAGCCAGCCCGAACTGGTTGAAACATACAGCGCGCAGGGCAGGGATTATGAAGATGCATTGATGAATGCACGCAACACCCGCTATATTTTCGCCCAAAAAGATTCGGTTTTACAATTTGATGAAAGGCTTGGACGGATAGAAGGTGATTCGTGGCATGCCGAAGACCTGCAGCTTACACTTAAGCTGCCGCTAAACGCCGCGGTAATTGTTGATGAGGAATTAAATGACCGTGTTGACATGAACGGCCTTAGCGTGCGCGATTGTAAGGAAACCAATAAAATGGACAAAGCAACGTCGGCAACCTTTATTATAACAAATGATGGCGCTCAATGTAAGGTAGATACCGTAGTTATTGTAAAAACAAAGGCGCAAATTGATTCGGCCAAACGTGCAGACAGCCTGAGCAATGCTAACTAAAACCATACTATTGAAATATATGGGCCCGCTGATCTTCGGCGGGCTCATTATTCCTTTTTGTTTTTATCTGATACCTTATAATAATAGTACATCTACAAAAAACAATACAAAAGCACTACCGGCCCAAACAATAATAGTAAACAAGCACACTGTGCGCAACCTTCCTTTTTATGCCGATATCATTAAAAAGCTTTTCCCGGTATTAAAAAGTTCAAATTAATTGTAACCTTAACCCCCTTTTGTGCATCTTATATAAAAACAAAATCACCGGATGAATTGATTTTCGCCCAATGGTCAGGCAAAAGCCGCCACTGGTCAAAAAATTAGGATGATGCGGTTTTATGAGGTTGTTTTACATAAAAAAGGAAGATCACTAATTAACTAAGCTATTTAAAACATCTATACTATATAATATACACACCGGCTAACGCCCGGCAATCCCAAGTTTCATTATCGGTTTAAAAAAAGACGAAAAAATCTTTAATGGGATAGCTATTGCCGAAATTTTTAACACAATATGAAAACACTCATCTACAAAACAATATTTACAGCACTATTAACGCTGAGCTGTTCAATTATAGCCTTAGCGCAAACTAGCGGCACACCGGCTAAAGTATCGGGTTCATTAACCGATGCACAAGGCGCACCTATGGGTTTTACTTCGGTAAGCATACTAAGGGTAAAAGACTCGACGGTAGTTTTGGGCACATTAAGCACCGAAGCTGGTATATATACCTTTAATAATATAAAAGCAGGCAGCTATTTAATAAAGGCCGAAGCGGTAGGCTATGAAAAAGCCATTAGTGCGCCATTTACCCTTACCGATACCTCGGCAAGCTTTACCGTACCTGCTTTAAAAATGAAGGCTACCAACCATACCCTGGGCACAGTTAGCATCAGCGCGTCAAAACCATTGATCGAGCATAAGCTCGACCGCACGGTGATGAATGTTGCCGGCAGCGTACTGGCAGCAGGCAACTCGGCTATGGACATACTGGAACGTGCACCGGGTGTTACTATTGATAAGGATGACAACATCAGCCTGAAAGGGAAACAGGGGGTAACCGTGATGATAAATGATAAGCTCACCTATCTTTCGTCAACACAACTGGCTACCTTATTAAAATCAACCGATGGCAATACTATTCAATCCATCGAGATCATCACCAACCCATCGGCAAAATATGATGCAGCGGGTAACTCGGGTATCATCAACATCGTACTTAAGAAAAATAAGCAGGAAGGCACTAACGGCAGTATTACGGCCACCGGCGCACTTGCAGCTTATGAGGGCGACAATACCAGCCTATCATTAAACCACAAGCAAGGCAACCTGAATGTTTATGGCAGCTTTAGCCGTGGCGATAACCAAAATGGCAGGCAGCTTAATATTATGCGTAGTGTGGCCGACAGTGGCAAATCAACTTATTTTAACCAGCATACTTACATGCACAATACCGATCATTATAATAACTACCGTTTTGGCGCCGATTATGATCTATCGCCCAAAAACACCATTGGTTTTATAGTGAATGGCTATTTTAATACCGAACAAGACAAGGACAACGATTATACTTATATCGGGTCGAAACCAATGGAGGTTGATTCATTTCAGCATACACCATCAACTTTCAATCAATCGTACAAAAATTTCGCTATAAATTTAAATGACCGGTATAAGCTGGATACGCTGGGCCAGGAACTGGATGTTGACCTTGACTACTCAAAATTCAACAACAACAGCAATAATAACTATACTACCGTTTTTTCATTGCCCGATGGCAGTACGCAGCACCCAACCCAATACCTTAAGGAACAAACGCCATCAACTATTGATATCCATACCGCGAAAGTGGATTATACCAAACCCATAACCAAAAGCATTAAACTGGAAGCTGGCGCAAAATTCAGCGATGTAAAAACTGATAACGATCTGCAAGCGCAAAAACTATCAAATGGCACCTATATTAATGATACCACAAAAACCAACCGCTTTGTTTATGATGAGAAAATTGATGCCGCTTATGTAAACCTGAGCAAAACCTATAAAAATACATCGGTACAGGTAGGTGTAAGGGCGGAGTACACCAGTTCGAGGGGCGATTTGGTTACCATTGATTCTGTAGCATCGCGCAAATACCTTAACCTGTTCCCCAGTTTATTCATCAACCACACTTTTGATGATAAAGATGAAATGAGCTTTTCATACAGCCGCCGTATTGACCGCCCCAGCTACGAGGATCTGAACCCCTTTGTTTATTACCTGGATCAGTACACCTACCAGCAGGGCAACCCGTTTTTAAGGCCGCAATACACCGATAATTACGAGCTGGACTATACCTATAACAAAACCATTAATGTAAGCTTAAATTACAGCCACACTACCGATGCCATAACCGAGATCATATTAACAAATGTGGCACGTAAGGCTACCTACCAAACTAACCTTAACCTGCAAACACAGGACTCCTATAATATAGATGTAAACTCGCCCTATACCATAGCCAAATGGTGGACAGGCAATATCGAGGGAAATGCATTTTACCTGAAGTTTAAATCAGATTCGTTATTCGGTGGCAACCTGAACGACGGGCAGCTGGCTTATGTGCTGAAAACCACGCAAACATTTCTGTTCGGCGGCTTTAAAGCGGAGGTATTTACAAATTATAAATCGGCCCTTACTTATGGCATCTATAAAATAAGGCCGCAGTATAGTACCGATGTGGGTGTAAGCCGCTCGTTTGATGATAAAAAACTAAACGTAAAGTTTTCGGTAAGTGATATATTTAATACCCGCACCAATAACCTTAGCGCCAATTACCAAAGCGACGATTTTGTAATAACGCAAAAAGGCCAAACCCGCGTAGCACGATTAACGCTCACCTATAACTTTGGCAGCGATAAAATAAAAATGCGCGAACACAAAAGCGGCGCCGAAGATGAAAGCCAAAGGGTGAAGGGGAATAATTGAGTTTGCAGTGGGCGGTAGGCAGTTTGCTGGACTAAGCAGTGCAATTAATTTACGAAGTTTTAAAAACTTCGTAAATTTTTGGCATAAATAAATCTTATATATTCAAAAAATGTAAACTGCCTGCTGCAAACTGCAAACTAAAAGTCGCACATTTGCAACATGACCCCTACCCAGGCCCTGCAGAAATATTTTGGATACAGCGAGTTCAGGCATGAGCAGGAGGCTGTAGTACAGCATGTTTTAGATAAAAAGGATGTTTTGGCGCTGATGCCTACGGGTGGCGGCAAATCATTATGCTACCAGTTGCCCGCGGTATTGCTTGATGGGCTTACCATAGTAATTTCGCCGCTTATTGCGCTGATGAAGGATCAGGTGGATAGCCTGAACGTTAACGGCATACCAGCGGCTTTTTATAATTCGGCACAATCAACCGGTGAGCAGAATGAATTGATAGGCAAGCTGCGGAATAACCAGATAAAACTTCTTTACCTTGCCCCCGAACGTTTATTCGGGTCGGAAAATAAACTGGTTGAGTTTTTAAAGTCGCTGCCTGTGGTACAGATAGCTATTGACGAAGCGCATTGCATCTCGCACTGGGGGCACGATTTCAGGCCTGAGTATTTAATGCTGGCGGGCTTGAAGGATTATTTTCCAAACATCCCGGTTATTGCCCTTACCGCAACGGCTGATAAGCTGACCCAAAAAGACATCCTTGAGAAATTAAATCTTAAAAACCCGGCCATATTCATATCCTCATTTAACCGGGAAAACATTACCTATACCGTAGCCCGAAAAAAGAACAGCTATAACCAGCTACTTGATTTTTTAGATAAGCGAAAAAATGAGTCGGGCATTATCTATTGCCTTTCGCGTAAATCAACCGAGGCATTGGCGGCAGATCTGAAGGATGAGGGCTTTTCGGCAGAGGCTTATCATGCCGGCTTGGATAACGCTACCAAATCGCGCAACCAGGAAGCATTTTTGCGCGATGATGTAAAGATCATAGTAGCTACCATAGCTTTTGGCATGGGGATCAACAAGTCGAACGTGCGCTACGTGGTACACATGGATATGCCCAAAAATATCGAGGGCTATTACCAGGAAACCGGGCGCGCGGGCAGGGATGGTTTGGCATCAGACGCTATGCTCTACTATTCGCCGGGCGATGCCATGAAGCTGAAGGAATTTGCCCGTGTTGAAAATAATGCTGAGCAAAGCCGTATCATGCTCAAAAAACTGGATGATATGGTGCATTACTGCCAGTTGCAAACCTGCAGGCGGCAGTACCTGCTAAAATATTTTGATGAGGACGCGCCCGAAAATTGCGGCTCGTGCGATGTTTGCTTAACCGAATTTGAGCGTTTTGATGGAACACTCATCGCCCAGAAGGCACTGTCGGCAGTATACCGGTTAAAGGAAAGGTTTGGCGGCAATTATGTGATCGATTTTCTGCGTGGATCGAAAAGTGAAAAGATACGCGAGGAACATAAACAACTAAAAACCTATGGCGTGGGCGCCGATATAAGCAAACCCGACTGGCAGCGCTACCTGCGCGAGCTAACCACTATGGGCTACCTGCAGGTTGATGGCGGCGAGTACCCGGTTTTAAAGCTAACCCCAAAAAGCCATGCTATATTAAAAGGCCTGCAAACCGTTGAGTTTATAGCCTCGGAAACCGTTGAGGAACGGCACGAATATATAACACCACCTTTTGAGGCCGATTTATTGAACGAACTAAAAAACGTAAGGCGCGATATCGCCCTGCATGAAAATGTACCGGCCTATGTAATACTGTCAGATGCTACATTGGTGGAGATAGCCACTTACCTGCCGCAAAGCCTGGATGAACTACGTATGATATCAGGCTTTGGTGATATAAAGCTGGCACGGTACGGGCGGGAATTTGTTGCACCTGTGAAAAGCTATTGCAGCCTGCGTGGGCTATCGTCAAAAATAAAACAAAAACAACCCAAGCGCGAGCGTAAACAACGGGCCGAACGTGTGCCAAGAAGTGAAAAATCAAATGATACACGCAGGGAAAGCTTTACCATGTACAGATCGGGTGTGAGCGTTGCGGATATATCGGCTCTGCGTAACCTTTCGCCGATAACCATTGAGGGCCATTTAGCCCATTTTGTGCAGACCGGAGAGATTGATGTATCGGAATTGGTGACAAGGGAAAAATTATTGGTGATACAGGACGCGGTAGAAAAATATGGCGATGATAAGCTCTCACCCTTGAAGGAAATTTTGGGCGATGATTATAGTTATAGCGAGATTAAGGCGACGATCTCGTGGATGAGAGCTGCCCCCCAGCCCCCTAAAGGGGGAGCTTTTTGATTTGCAGCGGGTTATTAGAAGTCTTATGTCATTTCGAACCTGCTAAGTGGGCAGAGGTTTGGGGCAGGTGAGAAAACTTATACCCTGTGCATTGCCATGCATATCGAACCATATATAATGTAAACAAGTTGTAGAAGATTTCGCACTATCGCTCGAAATGACAGTTTTTTAATAAAGTTTTATTGATTTTTGCATAACCGATGAATACCGAAGAAATATACCAGCTTTTTTTGCAGCATCCGCTTATCAGTACCGATACCCGCAAAATTGCCGCGGGCAGCATTTTCTTTGCCTTAAAGGGCGATAAATTTGATGCCAATACTTTTGCCGAACAAGCTATTACCGAAGGTGCTGCTTATGCGGTAGTAGATAACCCGGCCTATCAGCTTAACGAAAAATATATTTTAGTTGATGATGGCTTAACCGCTTTGCAAAACCTGGCGCGCCATCACCGCAGGCAGTTAACTATCCCGGTTATTGGCCTTACCGGCACCAACGGCAAAACCACTACCAAGGAGCTGATCAATGCCGTACTATCGCAAAAGTTTAAAACGCTGGCTACACAAGGTAATCTGAATAATCATATAGGTGTGCCACTAACTGTTTTATCTGTTAACAGCTCGCACGAAATGGCGGTTATTGAGATGGGCGCCAATCACCAAAAAGAAATTGAATTGCTTTGCAGCATAGCGCAGCCAACTCATGGCCTCATCACTAATATTGGCAAGGCGCATTTAGAGGGATTTGGCGGTGTTGAAGGCATAAAAAAAGGCAAGGGCGAGCTGTATGACTATTTGAGCGGGAAGTCGGAAAGTCCGGAAGTTGAAAAGTCCGGTCGGAAAGAAGGGGTTGCTTTTGTAAATGGCGATGACGCCGTGTTAATGGATATGCAAAAGGCGCGGTCGTTAAAAAAGGTGGTTTTATATGGCTTTTATAATAAGGCCAACACCGTTAGCGGCAAAATAATTGAGAACTCGCCGCTGTTAACCCTGGTATGGGCAAACAATGAAACCGGGGATATATATCAGGTAAATACCCAACTTACCGGGGCCTATAACCTTGATAATATATTAGCGGCTATTTGCATAGGCGTGTATTTTAAGCTTAGCGAAGATGCTATTAGTAAAGGCATTGCCGGCTATCAGCCGCAAAATAACCGCTCACAAATAAAGCAAACCGAAACCAATACGCTCATTTGCGATTATTATAACGCCAACCCCAGCAGTATGATGGTAGCTATTGAAAACATAGGCAAGCTAAACGCCAAACATAAGGTGCTTATTTTAGGCGATATGTTTGAACTGGGCGATGAATCAGCCGCAGAGCATGAGGCAGTGATAAAAAAAGCTATGGAAATTGAAGTAGATGAGCGGATTTTTATTGGGAGGGCGTTTGAAAGTCAAAAGTCGAAAGTCGAAAGTCAAAAGTCGAAGTTTTATATCACTGCCGAGGCTGCTATTGAAGGATTAAAAGCACATCCGGTTACCAAATCAACCGTATTAATAAAAGGGTCGAGAGGAATGGCGCTGGAGCGTTTGGTGGACTTGTTTTGACTCTTTTCTTTCACATGTCATTTCGACGAGGTACGAGGAGAAATCTTATACGCTTTGCATCACTACTTGCATAGTGTATAAGACTTCTCGCTCTCGCTCGAAATGACATAATTAGTTATTTTCCTATCTCACCCACACACAATCATCCGTACAAAACGGTGATGCCGGCAAACCCGCGCCATTGTACAGGTTACAGGCAGGGTTATTGGCCCAGGCATAACGCACAGCAACAGGGCTGGCAACATCCGGACTGCTAACTATTACTTTATTACCCAATATTATAGCATTGGCCCGGTAGAATTTTTTATCAGCACCGGCTATGACGAAACCTTTAAGCGTATCGCCTTTGGCTACTAAGCCACCATTGGTTTGGGTGAATGCTATTTCAATTTTACTGCCTGCTATTTTTTGTGATTTGTAGATAGGCCCGGAGTACGGTATATCTTCACCATAAGTTTTGGCCCGGGCAATCAGGCTTAACCTGCGGCCAACCTCTTGCTTATTTTGTGGGTGTATGCGGTTATTGTCGCCAATATCAATAGTTACGGCCATACCTGTATTCGGTAATGATAGCGTTTTTAGCTGTGCCTCGCGCAGGGCAGGCCAATCCGCTGCAGGTGGCTGGTCGGTTGCCGCATAGTTGGCTATCTGCACAAAATAAAATGGGAAATTGCCCTCGCCCCATTTACTGCGCCAATCATTAATTAACAGGGGGAAAAGCTGCTGGTATTGATATGGCCTATCGGCATTGCTTTCGCCCTGGTACCATATTACACCTTTAATAGTGTAAGGCAATATGGGGCTGATCATGGCATTATAAATAAGCGTTGGGCGATTGGGGCTGTTTGATTGTGTGGGCAATTGTGGTAAAACATCCAGCTTATTGGCTAACTGGTAAGCCCATTCGCCTGCAAGGTTAATGGTGCCGGTGGTATCATTGGCTAATGATAATTCAACCGGGCCTTTATTAATACCGCCCAGACCGCCATTGTCAAACACCCTTATGGCTATGGTATTTTCGCCGGCATGTACCAGGCTCCCGGGTATGGTATAGCTGCGTTTGTAAATAAACAGCTCGGTATGCCCTATTTCGGCACCGTTAAAAAAGGAAAGATCGTAATCATCAATGCCGCCTATGTTTAGCTTAAGGTCTTTACCTGCCCAATTGGCCGGGAGGGTAACTTGTTTACGAAACCATACCGTTCCGTCATAATTCGGCACGCCTGCCTGCTCCCAATAGGTTGGGATATTCATTTTCTGCCATGCCGCATTATCAAAACCGGGCATAGCCCATAATGGCTTGCCGTTTTGGTAGGCGGGATCCTTTGCGTTTATGGCATTTATCCAAGCGCGAAGGTCGACCTGGTATTTTGCATCCAGCTTTTCCTGCGTTAAGCCATCGTTGGCAGCTTGTACAAATGGTGCAAAGGCAGGCATTGTTTTCAGTGCATCGCCGCTTGTCCATGCTTCGGCTACGGTACCGCCCCAGGTGCTGTTGATAATGCCGATGGGCACATGCCTATCGTTATATAAATTCTTAGCAAAAAAATACGCTGCTGCCGAAAAATCGCGTACCGTTTTTGGGTCGCATATATTCCATCCCCATTTAACGGGAACATCGGTACGCGGCTGAAAGCTTGTTTTGTTATCAATTTTCAGCATCCTTATTTCGGGATAATTGGCTGCATCAGCAAGCTCCTGCTGTAGGTTTAACACGTCGCCCAAGCCCCCGCTTACCTGCATTTCCATATTTGACTGGCCCGAGCATACCCAAACTTCACCAATAAGAATATTTTTTAGGGTTAATACATCACCATCATTAAAAGTTATGGTATATGGGCCGCCGTATGATGGTGTGGTAACTTTTATTTTCCAATTGCCATTGGCATCTGCAGTAGCTGTATATTTCTTATTGTTCCACGATGTAACGATACTAAACGTTTTATCCGGCGTTTCTGTTCCCCAAAGGCTTGCTTCGGTTTTTTGCTGTAATACCATATTATCGGTAAAGCAAGCAGCGGGTATAACCGCGGCATTAGCCGGGCCTGTAAAAAGTACAACCGACAAAACAGGTAGCAGCATTCCTTTAACGAGGCTTGAATAAAACGTTTTAGTTACCATAGGTATAAATACAATAATTGGTGTATGGAGGTAAAATTAAGTTTTTTAATGAGAAAACGAAAAGTGATTTCTGCCAAGCAATCAAAACATTTTCCAGCCTTAAAATTTGCCAAACATGCCGGAGGAGATTACTACAGAGCTTGCAATTTGTGATCAGTAAATTAAAGGGGATGATTAATCTTCAACTATATCACCGTCATATAATTCCGGAGTTGTTGCTCTATTTCTGAAGCTCTGTTGATGAGTGATTTATTACAGATAAATAAATCGGTATCAATAGGTGTGTTAATGAGTTTTTCTTTAAAAACCTCGTTAAACTTAAAATACTTTAAAGGCAGGTGCCAGCTTTCTTTCAAAAAAGAGCATAAGCGGGCGTCGTTATCGTTTAATAAGGCATAGTTTAATACCACGTATGAATCTTGTGGCAATGTTTCAATACTTTTTAATATTTCTTCGTTATAGGCAATCCACACTTTTAAATAATACTCGGTTTTGCTGTTATAAAAGGATTGCAACCTTCGCCCGCGCCTGAAATTTTTCCATATCAACCTCGAGAAAAATCCCCTGGCCATGTATTTTCTGTCGATATCCTTAAAATCCCTTTGCAAAAGAGAACTCACCACCGATTTATAGTCGCGTATAATAATAAGGTAGCGGGCATTGGGCAATAATTCTTTATAGGTATCTAAAAACAAACAGGTGCGCGGGTCTTTCCAACCCCATTGCTTATACAGCTTGTTTTTTACTTTTATAACGCTTTTTAACTTTTCTTTATGATAAATAGAAACCGGGATATGATGTTCATCGGTTAAGCCCGAAGATGGCAGATGGTTATCTTCCAATATTTCTTCATGCACTTTTAAAAATTCCAGATCCTCAAAATGCCCCTCCTGGTTTGATGGCGCAGCGCCCATTAAGGTTTCGCCCAATTGCAAACCGCATTTATTAAGCCAGTTAGTGATAAGCGAGGTACCCGAACGATGCATCCCGGCAATAATTAAAGTTGTATTTTGCATTAAAGGCTTATAAATGAAATCAACAATAATTCCTTTGACAAACAATGGGGCGCTTGGTTTATCCTAAAGAAAAATAAATAACAACGTTTAAGCATTATTAGTTTTTCAAAGCTAACTTTAATGAGATAAAACTTTTGTAACTTGTTAATTACAATGCGTTTAGCTATTGTAACAAGGTTGATAGATTGCTTAATTTGAAGATGCGCTGATGCGAAAATTTGAAAATCGGGTGGGGATTATTTTCAATTGAGCATTGCGTGTGGTACGGGATAGTGGGTTTATCCTTAATTTATTGTAAACCTTTTTACCCTTTCTGCTACGCAAAAAGGATAAAAAGGTAAAGTTCATTTGCGCATGCAGCAATTGCAAACGCAAAGCGCTCTAAATCATTTTCAAATCGTCAAATTCACGAATTTTCAAATTAAATCTATTTCTTCAAGCCTATTTCGCGCAGGCGCTCATCCAGGTATTCGCCGGCGGTAATGTCGGAATAGTGTTTTGGATGGGTAGCATCAATGCACGATGGCAGGCAGGTCAAGTCCATATCGGGTTTTGGGTGCATAAAGAAAGGCACGGAGTACCGCGAGTTTTTCATTTGTTCGCGCGGCGGGTTAACTACGCGGTGCGTGGTTGATTTTAGTTTGTTATTGGTTAAACGCTGTAGCATATCGCCTACGTTAACTACCAGATCCTCGCCATGTGCTTTAACCGGGAACCATTCATTTTCGCGGGTAAGCAGTTCAAGGCCATCGGCGCTGGCGCCAATTAGCAAGGTGATGAGGTTAATATCCTCATGCGCACCTGCACGTACCGCGTCATCAGGCAATGCATCAGGATCAGTAATAGGAAAATAATGCAGGGTGCGGAGTATGGAGTTGCCTTCGTTGATCTTATCGTCGAAATAATTCTCGGGCAGGTTTAAATATACGGCTATGGCGCGTAATAAATATCCGCCGGCCTGCTCCAGTTTTTTATAAACTTCCTGCGTAGTAGGGTTAAACTCAGCCAGTTCATCTACTGTAATATTATCCGGATAATCGGCCTTCAGCGGCGAATCGTCAGCAACGATCTGGCCTATCTGCCAAAACTCTTTCAGATCGGGCGTTTTAAAGCCTTTGGCAGTTTCTTTGCTTTTGCCCGTATAGCCGCGCTGGCCTGATAGTTCGGGTTTTTCATAATTTAACTTGGTCGCTTCGGGTAGCTTAAATAATTCTTTAACCTGCTCATAAAGCTTATCTATCAAAGCTTTGCTTAAGCCATGATTGGTAATGGTAACAAAACCGGTTTCGTTAAATGCTTTGCCGATCTCGTCCGAAAAACGTTTGCGCTCATCGGCATTACCGTGTATATAATTGTTTAAATCAAGCCTTGGAATATTTACTGTGCTCATAATAGTATATTTAAATAAGTGGTCAATTAAGCGGGTGTAAAATAAAGGAATTATTAGCTGTTATAAAAATGATACCCGTTAATTAATTGTTTGTTACTGAAGGGAAATAGTTTTTTTTATCGGGCTAAGCACAGCGAAGATATATCCACATTTTAGTTAGTAACCAGGTGCCGGGCTGCTCATTTAACAAATCATTAATTGTATAAAAAGAAGGAAGAATCTAAAAGTATTTTTCATAAATAATAAGCCATATATCATGCAATTTATACTATATAAAACAATTATTAGTTTAAACGTTTATATATTATCAAGTCATAAAATATTATTTACAATTATTATCACGACTAAATATTATGAGACTCTTTAAAAAAATACTTGGAATAGCCCTTTTGGGCTTTTCACTAAGCATCGCGGCTTCGCAAAAGATCATGGCCCAGGATGAAGGCAGCTATGTATCGGATCAGGAATTTTATGATGACCTGCAGCCTTACGGCACCTGGGTAAGCGACCCTCAATACGGCAACGTTTGGATACCTGATACACAGGATGATAACTTCAGGCCTTATGCAACCAATGGTTACTGGGCACAAACAGAGTATGGCAGCACCTGGGTATCCAATTATCCCTGGGGATGGGCTACATTCCATTACGGCAGGTGGCGTTATGACGATTATTATGGCTGGGAATGGATACCGGGCCACCAGTGGGCACCTGCATGGGTTAGCTGGCGCCATGGCGGCGGCTATTATGGTTGGGCACCTTTAATGCCGGGCATAAGCATTACCATATCATTCGGTGGCGGTTACCGTGTGCCCGACAATTACTGGGTTTGTGCGCCCGAGCGTTATATAAACAGGCCCAATATTTACAATTATTACGCCCCGCCTACCCGGGTAGTTAATATTATACACACCACAACCATTATAAATAACACCTACGTTTATAATAACCGCACTTATGTAACCGGCCCACGCCCGCAGGAAATTCAAAGAGTAACCCACGAGCGTGTACAGGTATATAAAATTAATAATGCCAGCAGGCCCGGAGTTGGCGTGGTGCAAAACAACGCGATAAACATTTACAGGCCGGCTGTAAGGAAATCGGCAACTGCGCGCCCGGCAAGGGTGGTGAATGCTGCTGCTTACAAGCAGGCTAACCCTAACGCAGGTATAGGCCATGCGAAAACAGGCGGTTATAACCATGCCAACGCATCAAGGCTGGCTACCACTGCACGCAGCAGCAACCCAAGCACTAATGTGGTGCGCGTTAACCCGGTAAATAATAAACCGGGGCAGCCCGCAGCGAATAATCGCCTGGGTGGAAATAACAGGCCAAACCCAACTGCGGGTAGTAAGCAGCCGGGGCAGCGTACAGATCAAACACGCCAGCCAGGCCAAAATAAACCTGCACAGCCCGCTGCTAATGTTCAACGCCCTCAACCGGGTGCGGGCCAGCCAGTTGGTAATAACCATAGGAACAAGCCGGTTAACGATAACCAGGCGCAGCAGAAGCAAGCACAGCAAGCTCAACAACGCCAGCAACAGCAAGCCCAGGCGCAGCAGAAACAAGCACAGCAGGCTCAACAACGCCAGCAACAACAGCAGGCCCAGGCGCAGCAGAAGCAAGCGCAACAGGCTCAACAACGCCAGCAGCAACAGCAGGCCCAGGCGCAACAGAAACAAGCACAGCAGGCTCAGCAACGCCAGCAACAACAGCAGGCCCAGGCGCAGCAGAAACAAGCGCAGCAGGCTCAACAGCGTCAGCAGCAACAACAAGCACAGGCGCAGCAGAAACAAGCGCAGCAGGCTCAACAACGCCAGCAGCAACAGCAAGCCCAGGCGCAGCAGAAACAAGCGCAACAGGCTCAACAACGCCAGCAGCAACAGCAGGCCCAGGCGCAACAGAAACAAGCACAGCAGACTCAGCAACGCCAGCAGCAACAGCAACAACAAAAGATGCAGCAGCAACGTCAAAAACAGCAGCATCCTAAACCGCAGCCTAAGCCCGACGCTGGTCAGCAATAAAATTTAATTAAATATTTAGCCCGATAGCACATATAAACAACCGTTTATATGTGCTATTTTTATATTTAATTATGATGAGTATAACCCACAATAAGTTTTACAGGTATTTTATACTATTGGCTTTTACCACAGCTTTATCATTTACGGCAAAAGCACAGGATGTTCAAAAATCAGACGGTAAAAAGCCGGGCAGTATTGTTTTTATCGAGGGCTCATTTAAGGATGCTTTAAAACAGGCGGCCATACAAAATAAGTACATTTTTGTTGATGCCTATGCCAGCTGGTGCGGGCCGTGTAAATTGCTAAAGGCCACAACCTTCAGAAACAAAAAGGCGGCGGATTTTTACAACGATAATTTTGTAAATGTATCTATCGATATGGAAAAAGGCGATGGGCCAATGCTTGCAGAGGCATGGGGCATACAGGCCTATCCAACACTCATTGTATTTGATGCTAAAGGCAAACCAGTTTTAGGCACTGCGGGCTATATGAGCGCCAGCGACCTGATAAGATTTGGCAAACAGGCCTTGAGCAAAACAAATTATTAAAATGATTTTATAGTCTGATGCAAAATTCCGGACAAAAAAAGGCCGAAAAACTCTCGCAGTGTTTCGGCCTACATCTACCTATGAAAACAACCCTTTTGGGAAAGGGTATTAATATTAACCCAAAAGCAATGCCAATTAAAAAAGAGGCCTTTTCGAGTTAAATTTCAATCTATTGGTAAAATGCAGCCTTTTTATTTGTGGAACTATGTGCCCATGTTAAGGGTGTAATTTACACAGTGGGATAAAACGTCAGGATGGCTATTTATAATTAAAAAGGTATAAAGTTTAAGTTAAATACACAGCATCTTCCTTGCCGTTCTCGCTCAAATAAACATCAACCCGCTCCTTTAATACGGTCGACAGGGCCATGCCTGCATAATCGGTCGTTATCGGAAAGTTTTTGTGGTTGCGGTCGATCAGTACAGCGGTACGCATCTTTTTCAGGCGTACATCAATAAAAACCCCGAAACCATAGGCCAGGGTTTTACCACTGTTTAAAACATCATCAACCAAAACAACAGCCTTGTTTTTACAGTCGTTCACATCAAAGTCGATTTTAGCTTTAAGGCTGCTGCTTTGCTTATCAAGCTCGATAGTTAACAGGCGGCTTTTAAAAGGCGCTATCTCATCGAGGATCTTTTTTATCCTCGCGGCAATGTGGTTACCACGGGGCAAAATACCGGCTATGAGTATTTCCTCTTCATCAAAGTTATCTTCCAGTATCTGGTAAGCAATACGATCGATCTTTTGCTGTATTTGCTGTTGGTTTAATATGAGGAGCTGTTTTGTATGCATCTTTTGTTGGAAAGTTGAAACGTTGGAATGTTATTGCTGGATTGTTGTATTGTTTGAAACGTGTAAGGTTAGAATGTTGGTTTTTGTTTAACTGATATTATAAACTAAGGTAGATGTTAACTTTACAACATTCAAACTTTTCAACCTTTCAACTTCTCATAAAGGTAGAAATTAACTTTACAACATTCAAACCTTACAACCTTACAACATCAGTCTTTCAGATAAGGGAAAAATACAAAGTTGGCACCATCGGGCACTACCACAAATACGCACATGTAGTTGTTGGGGTTTTTGTAGGTGCTGATGAAGCGCTCTTCCAGTTCTTTTTTAATTACGCCGCGCTCCATAAATTCTTCGAGGGTTGAGGCGTGGATGCTCCACTCGCTGTTCAGGTCGTGGCGATCCAATATTACCTCACCCAGTTTTAATTCATGCTGATGGGCGATAAAAATGGGATATTTTGATAATCCTTCTACCATAATTTCAACCGCTACCTCGCGGATAGATTCGTTAAAAAATTTAAGATCAGTTTCGAGGCTTACCAGCGGACTATCTTTTTTCTCGTTATTATTTTCGTTTAACAGTTCTTCGGGTTCCATGTTTAATTATTGAATTACTGATTTATTGAATTATTGATTGCAGCCTAACTCTTGACTTCTCATTTTCAAATCATCAAATTTTCAAATTGATTAATTATCTCGCAACACAAGTAATATTACGTTTTCCACATGCTGGGTGTGGGGGAACATATCTACAGGTTGAATTTTAAGTGTATCATATTTTTCCTTTAGCACCAGCAGGTCGCGGGCCTGGGTGGCGGCATTACAGCTTACATAAACTATTTTCGGGGCTTCAATTTCCATCAGCCGCGTCACTACATCAGGGTGCATGCCTGCGCGGGGCGGGTCGGTAATGATCACGTCGGGTTTGCCATGCTGTGCCACAAAATCAGCGTTCAGCACATCCTTCATATCCCCGGCGTAGAATTTTGTGTTGGTGATATTGTTGATAGCCGAGTTGATCTTCGCGTCCTCAATAGCCGTAGGTACATACTCCACACCTACCACTTCTTTAACGCTCCCGGCTATAAAGTTGGCAATGGTGCCTGCACCGGTGTAAAGGTCGTACACCAATTCGTTGCCGGTAAAGCCCGCAAAATCGCGGGTTATTTCGTACAGGCGCTGCGCCTGGGCAGAGTTGGTTTGATAAAACGACTTGGCGCCGATGCGGAATTTTATGCCTTGCATCTCCTCATGGATATATTCCGGCCCTTTAAAGGCTATAACTTCCTGGTCAAATATCGTATCGTTCTTTTTTTGGTTGACGATGTATAACAGTGAGGTGATCTGCAAAAAGGTATCGCCAATAAAATTCATCAGCTTGCTGATCTCTTCTTCGGTAACATAAGCGAATACTACAATTACCATCAGTTCACCGGTTGATGATGTGCGGATGATAAGGTTGCGCAGCGCGCCTGCATGGCCTTTCAGGTCGTAGTAGGAATAACCTTCTCGTTTAGCAAATTCATCAATACTGTTACGGATGGCGTTTGATGGATCGGCCTGTAAATAACAATGCTGAATATCCAGGATCTTATCAAACCTGCCGGGGATGTGAAAGCCGAGGGCATCCATATTTACGGGTTCATCGCTGCGGTTCTCGCCATCCATCAGCCAGCGTTTATTGCTGAAGGTGAACTCGAGCTTATTGCGGTAATATCTATCTTCGGGCGAGGCTATTATCGGCAGCATCCCATCCACATCAATTTTAGCAAGGCGGCTTAAGGCATCACTAACCGATTTTTGTTTGAACTTTAGCTGTGCCGCATAGGTCATGTGCTGCCATTTACAGCCGCCACAGGTACCAAAATGCTCGCAGAAAGCTTCCACACGATACTCAGATGGCTTTTTCAGGTTCATGATACGGCCTTCGCCGAAATTCTTTTTGCTGCGGTAAACCAGCACATCGGCTATATCGCCGGGGATGGCTTTATCTACAAAAAGTACAAAATCGTCGGTTTTACCTACGCCTTTGCCTTCTTCGGCAATGTCGATGATGCTTACGTCTTCAAAAATCTTATCGGGTTTGCCCTTGTTGCTCCTGCTCATGAAAGGGCAAAGGTAATAGTTTGATGTGCAGATGTGCAAATATGCAGATGTGCAGATGATTATTTAATATAAGTGGAAAGCAGGGTGCTTACATTTTCAAATTAGGGCATCTTCAAATTATCAAATTAAACCACTACATCACCACCTTTACCCTTATTTGCCCGGTGGAGAGGGTGCGGATGATGAGCTTTTCGCTGGTGGGGTATATGGCCTGGATATCCAGATCCTGTATAGTTACGTCGGAGCGGATATTGTTGCCAAGGTTGCGGCTTAGCTGGCTTTGAAGGCGTGTTTTGTTGTCGGCAATAAATTTTGAGAAGTTATAGGTAGCCTTTTGGCGTATCATTTCGGTTATCCTGCCGTTGAACATCCACTTTGCGGCCTTTAGCATCCAGGTTTTTGTTTGCAGGTCGAAGCTGAGATCGGGGAAGGATAGTTCGTGCGTGGCGGCATCATAAGTGGGTGTACCTACAAGGTAAATGGTGCCGGTATTGCTGCCGCTAAAGTCCACCTGCATCACTATCTTTTTGCCTATGCCATATACATTAGTATTGTTAACGATGAACTGCTTGCCCGCAATTTCCATTTGCTGACCGACCACCTGCTGGTTTACTATTTTGCTGAGATGATCGTAGTTCTCCAACAGATCGAGGTAAACATTGAAGCCGTTTGTTGGTGTATAGCTTGACAAATTCGGCAGTGGCTTTGGCGGCGACGGATCACTGGCTACCGTTACCACAGGTTTTGCCAATACACCAACCGAGAAGTTGAGCATGCTGCCATTTAAACTGAAACTGCTTAACCGAACGGCCTGCGGATTAATGTTGAGATAACCAATATCGCCCAGCTTAACCTCGGTAGTGATGTTTTTCCATAATTGCTCCACCATGGGCTTAACGTTGTAGGCCGCAATGCGCACATCTACCTGTTTGCCCAGGTCGTTAAGAGGGCCGGTGATGAATTGGATCAGCCTGTTGGTAACATCAATAGTGCCCATAAACACATTGCACCTATCGAGCGGATTGGGGGCCGGAAATAGTATTGTTTTGGAGCGTAAATGATAATCGGGCATTACGCTGATGGTGCTTTGGTAGGCTATCTCCATCCTGCGGGGCGGCTCGTTGCCCATGCCACATTGGGCAGATACGGTAGGCACAATACATTGCTGCGAGCCTAAAAGCGTAGTGCATTTGGCGCAATACGATACGTTGAAGCCATAGCTACCCGTAAATTTTAAATTCACCACGTTATTGCTGCCCGTAATGGTAAAAGGGGTACGTGTAAACACATAATTATATCTTAAACCCTCACAAGGCTGCTGGTTATCGGCATATTTATTGGGCACCGAATTTTCTGCCTGCACAAAATAGCTGGTGAGGTCGGCAGTAACGGGTACCTCGATATTTGATACGGGCTGAATGATCTTTGGGATATCGGCCCCGGTATTGGCGGGGGCTGTGGGTTTTACTACCGCGCATGATGTAATGAACAGGGCTATAATGGGCAGGACGTGCTTGAGCTTCATTTTAATTTGGGGAATATGCTGGTTTGAAAACGAATGAGCCTGAATTAAATTTTAAAGATATGATAATTTGAACTTTACCTTGCAGAAAAGAAATTCTCTAATTCTTAAATTCGCTTACTGTTTAAGCTGGAAGCTTAAACCATGCTGTACCACGGGTTACGCTGCGCTAAACCCGCGGCAGCAATGACAAATGGAATCACAAACTAATATCAAATGGTTATGGCCGCTTTTACCAAATAAGGCAAGATCTCTTTTTGAAAGGATACGAAGTTTTTGCGTACATCGGAGTCGCTTACGGAGGTAAAGGCAAAGCTGAATACAATGCTTTTGCTACATTTTACCAGGAAACGCAGCTTTTGCAGATAGGCTTCGTGCTTGCGGATACCGTTGAGCTGCGAGAAGGAATGGATAAGCAGTTCCTCCAGCTCATTACTCAGGTTTTTGAGGAAATCCTGCGAGTTGGTGGATTCGCGGATGAAATCCCAGCCGATAAATTCGTTGCAGATGGTGTATGACAAACGACAGGTTTTCATAATAAGGCTGTTGAGTTGTTCTTCCTCACCCATATCCGGCGTATTGGTATGGATCAGATCGTCAACGCTTACTTTTATGTAGTCCATTAACAAGGCATGCAATACGGCTTCTTTGCTATCGAAGTATTTGTATATGGTGGCCTTGGCTATTTTAGCTTTCTTGGCAATCTCGTTAACACTGGTTTTATGATAACCGAATTTGCGGAACAGTTCCTGTGCTGCCCGTTTAATGCTTTCCTTTATTTTATCGGCTTCCATGTATTAATTTGATATGGATATAACGTCGTCAACTTCCGTCACAAAATACGCTTTTAATGATACAGTTGCCGGGGCTTTTACCGGGGTACCATCATACAGCGAAAATTTTGAGCCGCTACAGGGGTCGGTTACGGTAAGGTCGTTACTGTCGATGGTTACGGCGCACCTGTTTTCGGGTTTGTAGCTGCTGCAACGGTCGTAAGCCACATAAGCACCATCGGCACGGTGGTAAATTACTATACCGGCAACACCACCCGGAATGTTAACCGCAACACCAATGCCCTGTAACGGACTGAGCTGCGGACTTAACAGCGAACCCTGAAAGTTTACCGCAACATCGGGTATGGGATCATCGTTTTTAACGCATGAAACACAAATTAGGGTTAACAACAATATCAAGTATAGCTTTTTCATATAATCTCTGTTTGAAACTGGTTGAGAAAACGAACATCGTTCTCAGAGAACAAACGCAGATCGCGTATAACATATTTTAAGTTGGCAATTCTTTCCATGCCCATGCCAAAGGCAAAGCCGGTATATTTTTTACTGTCGATGCCGCAGTTTTCCAATACGTTAGAGTCAACCATGCCACAGCCTAATATCTCAACCCAGCCGGTGTACTTGCACATATTACAGCCCGAGCCTTTACAAATGGTGCAGGATATATCCATTTCGGCTGATGGCTCGGTAAATGGGAAATACGATGGACGGAAACGTACCTTGGTGCCTTCGCCATAAAGCTCCTGAACGAAGTGATAAAGGGTTTGCTTCAGATCGGCAAATGATACGTTCTCATCCACATACAAGCCTTCTACCTGGTGAAAAAAGCAATGCGCACGGGCAGATATGGCCTCATTACGGTAAACCCTGCCAGGCATTATAGCGCGAAACGGTGGTTTGCCATTTTCCATCATACGCACCTGTACGGATGAGGTATGGGTACGCAACGCAATATCATCCTTACCATTATTTTTTTTGATGAAGAAAGTATCCTGCATATCGCGTGCGGGGTGTTCCTCGGGAAAGTTCAGTGCCGAGAAATTATGCCAGTCGTCCTCAATCTCGGGGCCTTCGGCAACTACGAAACCTAACCTTTTGAATATATCAATGATCTCGTTACGCACCAGCGACAGCGGGTGGCGCGAACCATTGCTTAAACCATCGCCGGGCAAAGTGAGGTCGATCTCGGATTTCGGATTTACGATTTCGGATGTGAGATTTTCTTTTAGCTCATTATACTTTGCTTCGGCCAATTGCTTAAACTGGTTAAGCACCTTGCCGAAAGTGCGTTTTTCTTCGGGGCCAACGGTTTTAAACTGGTCGAACAGATCCTTTATAATTCCTTTAGTACCTAAAAACTTTATACGAAATGTTTCCAGTTCATCAGCATTAGCTGGTGAAAAGGCGTTTATTTCGGCGGTATATTGGTCTATTTGTTGTTGCATTATAATGTTTTCCTTAATCTTTTAGCTTGTCCCTCAGCCATCATCAAATAAAAGTATTCTTCTCCTAATTTCTTAACAGATATATTTCTTCGTTTAGCCTCTTCTTTAAGAAATATACGCGTTTCCTCGTCAATACTAAGGGTTATTCTTTGTTTCATGTTGTTTACTAACATGCAATTTATATAAAATTATTAAAACCTACGCGTCATTGCGAGGCACGAAGCAACCTCATAGGATAGGTATTGATAGACAGTCAACTGAGCTTTTGAGGTTGCTTCATGCCTCGCAATGACGGGAGCGGCTATTATTTCAACACCCCCAACACCTTGCCCACTTTACTAAATGCCGCAATAGCCTTATCCAAATGTTCGGTTTCATGCGCGGCTGATATTTGCACCCTGATGCGTGCCTTGCCTTGTGGCACTACCGGGTAATAAAAGCCGATCACGTATATACCTTCCTCCAGCATTTTGGCGGCAAACTCCTGCGCCAGTTTGGCTTCATACAGCATTACCGGCACTATGGGGTGCACGCCCGGTTTAATATCAAAACCTGCATCAGTCATTTTTTTACGGAAGTACTGGGTGTTTTTTTCCAGCTTATCACGCAGGTCGGTGGTTTCGCTTAGCATATTCAATACGGCTATTGAGGCCCCGGTTATTGCGGGAGCAAGCGTATTTGAAAACAAATATGGGCGCGAACGCTGGCGCAGCATATCAATGATCTCCTTGCGTCCGGATGTAAACCCTCCCGACGCGCCACCCAATGCTTTACCCAACGTACCTGTAATAATATCTATTTTACCCATTACATTATGGTACTCATGTGTGCCCCTGCCCGTTTTACCCATAAAGCCTGAGCAATGGCTCTCATCGATCATTACCAGCGCGTTATATTTTTCGGCAAGCTCACAAATTTTATCCAACCGGGCTATGGTGCCATCCATACTGAAAGCGCCATCGGTAACGATGATGCGATGACGGCAATCTGCGGTCAGCTTTAATTTTTCTTCCAGATCGGCCATATCATCGTGCTTATAGCGCTGGCGCTGGGCCTTGCATAAGCGTACACCATCAATAATGGAAGCATGGTTCAACTCGTCGGAAATAATGGCATCCTGCTCATTAAAAAGCGGCTCAAACACACCGCCATTGGCATCAAATGCCGCGGCGTAAAGTATGGTATCTTCGGTGCCTAAAAATTCGGCTATCTTTTTTTCAAGTTCTTTATGAATATCCTGCGTACCGCAAATAAACCGCACCGACGATAGTCCGTAACCATGCGTATCCATCACCGCTTTTGCTGCCGCTATTACTTTTTTATTGCCCGACAGGCCTAAGTAATTGTTGGCACAAAAGTTTATTACTTTTTTGCCGCCCTGCACTGTAATATCAGCTCCCTGGGCCGAGGTGATGATTCTTTCTCTTTTGTATAGGCCTGCCTTTTCAATTTCTGCAAGTTCCTGTTGCAATACCGGCTTTAGTGTGTTGTACATGGTCAGTTGATTTATTTATTGAATTATTGACAATATTTCAGTCATTCAATAATTGCTTTTAAAGTTTGCAAAATTAAGCATTAACAGGCAAACAGCTAACTTAAATTCATCAATTAAAATATATTAGCTGTAACATCAAACATTTTTACTGTAAAAAGCATTTAATAGTGATTATTATATGGTAAAAAATCTACTCATCGCTTTTATTATTCTTATTGCTTTTAAAGCATCAGGCCAGCAATATGTCCTGTCGGGCCGCATCAGCAATCAGCAAAATCATGCTATCCCGTTCGCCTCTGTTTATATCCGCAACTCCACTTATGGCACTACTGCCAATGAGAACGGCAAATATCAATTTAAATTAAGCGCGGGCACTTACAGCCTCATCTACCGTTTTGTTGGCTATAAGGAAAGGATTGAAACTGTAACCATTAGCAGCCACGATGAGGTGCGTAATGTTAAGATGGAGGATGAAGTTTTCCAGCTAAGGGCAGTGACGATACAGGGGAAACGCATAAAAGATACCGCAGCAAATGAGATAATGCGGCAGGTGATAGCTAAGCGCGAATATTATTTGAACGAGGTTAAGGAATATTCATGCGCGGTATATATTAAGGGTGTACAGCGCCTGCTAAGCGCGCCAAAAATGTTTATGGGCCGCACGGTAAGGGAACAGCTTGACCTCGACTCGATGGGCAGGGGTATTTTATACCAAACGGAATCGCTGTCGGATTTTAGCTTTGAGCAGCCCGACAGGGTAAAGGAAGTAACCATAGCCTCAAAAACTGTGGGCTTAAATCCAACATTCAGCTATAATAAAGCATCAGACCTACAGGTAAATTTTTATAAGAACATATTTTCTGTGCCCGGCTTAAGTAACCACGGGTTTCTATCGCCTGTGGCTGATAACGCTTTTAGCTATTACCGTTACCGGTTAACCGGTACGGCTAAGGAAAACGGGCGTGTAATTGATAAAATAGAAGTTATACCCATACACGAACATTCGGCAACCTTTAAAGGCAATATTTATATACTCGAAGGCGACTGGCGCATTTACAGCGTCGATTTTTATTTAACCAACCGCGATAATGGCCTTAATTTTATCGATACCCTTAAAGTTAGCCAGCAATACATCCCTATTAAGGATAATGTATGGCAACCGGTTTCGGCACAATATTCATTCAGGGGCAAGGTTTTGGGCTTTGATTTTGGCGGATATTTTAACACCATCTACAACAACTACAACCTCGACCCAAAATTCCCCGACCATTATTTTACCGGTGAAATATTACGTTTTGATACCGCCGCCACTACCAAGGATGCCAGCTATTGGGCCGCCCAGCGCCCCGTACCGCTTACCCCGCAGGAAGCACGTGATTACAATGAAAAGGACAGCATTATTGATGCAAAACACACTAAAGGCTATCTCGATTCTGCCCAACACTCCAACAACAGGTTGCTGGTGTTGCCATACCTCATATTCGGGCATAGCTCAACTTACCGTAACGGCAGGGATTCAGTTTACTATTATCCGTTCATCCAGACATTTTTTTATAATACCGTTGAGGGCTATGGCCTGAACCTCGAGGCAAAATACACCCATGCGCTTAATGATTTTACATCATACGATGTTACGCCCGATGTACGTTACGGCTTTTCAAATAAAATATTTACAGCCAACATCAATGGCGATTATAATTACGATCCGTTTCATAACGGCAAATTTTTCGGGGGCTTTGGCAGCGATATCCTCGACCTGAACAACGTTGGCACACGCTCCCTTTATTTTAATACGCTGAGTACTTTATTGAGCGAGCGTAACTATGTTAAATATTACGAATCGCAGTACGTAGATTTCGGTTTTCAGCGCGAAATTGCAAATGGTGTTTTATGGACGGCCAGCTTAACCTATGCCAACCGCACACAGCTATATAATACCTCGTACAACCACCTTGAAACCTTTAGCGACAGGCAATACACCTCCAATAACCCTTTGATGCCTGATGCCCCTGCGGATGACAGGTCGGTACTATTTCCTGAAAACAAGGCGCTTACATTTTATACCGCGTTCCAGTTCACGTTTGACCAGCAATATATCAGCAGGCCAACGGCTACTATTTACCTGCCGTCGAAGTACCCGGTAGTAACAGTTGCTTATCGCCAGGGTGTTAATAATGTTTTTGGGTCGGATGTCGACTATAATTTTGGCTCCATAAACATAGCGCAGGCCCATATTCCGATAGGCCTCATTGGCTATTCATCATTCCAGCTTACCGCAGGCGACTTTTTTAACCGCAGCAAGCTGTATTTTATGGATTATTATCACTTTTTAGGCAACCAGGGTACCACTTTCGACCCTACTTATGTGGGTAGTTTCCATTTCCTGCCGTTTTATACCTTTAGTACCGATAATGCCTTTTTCGAGGCCCATTACCAGCACAATTTTTCGGGTACGCTGCTTAACGGCGTCACCTTTTTACGAAAGCTTAAGCTGGATGAAATTGTAGGCGTAAATTACCTTTCAGAAAAGGGCAACCCCAACTATTCTGAATTTTATGTAGGCCTGCAGCGCTTAATTTTCAGGGTTGACTACGGTATGTCGTACGAGGGTAATAAGAAATATATACAGGGGATAAGGATATTTTACGGGATCCGGTAGGAGGTTAAAGGTAAAAGCTGAAAGGCGAAAGCTGAAAAATCAAATCTACAGTTCGACTAAAATATTTCTGCTTCATCTCATAAAAACCTTTCGCCTTTTACCTTTCAGCTTTCACCTCATTAAAAAATCTTATATTTGCGCCTCATTTAACACTGTTTGCAGCAGTATCAATGATCGTATGGAAAAATATAATACACTACTCTATTATTGTTATTCAACAATAGCCGATGCGGAGCAATTTGCTGCCAGTCATTTAAAATTTTGTAAATCTTTATGCTTAACAGGCCGCATTATTGTTGCCGAAGAGGGCCTTAACGGTACAGTTTCGGGCGCTGCCGATGCGTGCAGGCAATACATGGATGCCCTGCATGCCGACCCGCGTTTTGCAGCTATTGATTTTAAGATAGATGAGGTGGATACGCCGTCGTTTGTTAAAATGCATGTGCGCTATAAGTCGGAGATCGTACACTCGGGCTTACGTAACCCTGAAATGATCGACCCAAAAAAACAAACCGGCAAACACCTGGAACCCGCCGAATTTATGGCGATGAAGGATAGGGACGATGTAGTAGTACTTGATGTACGATCGAACTATGAGCATAACCTGGGTAAGTTTAAAAACGCTGTAACGCTTGATATGGAAAATTTCCGCGATTTCCCGGCGATGATCAATGAGCTTGCCAAATACAAGGACAAAAAGATACTTACCTATTGCACCGGCGGTATCAAATGCGAAAAGGCCTCGGCCTTACTGTTACACGAGGGCTTTACCGATGTTTACCAGTTGCACGGCGGCATCATAAAATATGGTAAGGAAGCTGGCGGCAAGGATTTTGAAGGTAAATGCTATGTATTTGACAACCGCCTGTCGGTTGATGTGAATTCGGTTAACCCGGTGGTGATATCCAAATGCTATAACTGTGGTAATGTTACCGATAAGATGATCAACTGCGCCAATCCCGAATGCAATGAGCATTTTACCCAATGCGATGAGTGCGGCACAAAAATGGATGGCTGCTGCAGTGATGCCTGCCAAACACACCCGCGTAAAAGGGTTTATGATGGCACCGGATATTATGTGAAGGTACCGCAACCAGTTAATGCCGATAAAAAAGGATTAAAGCTGCAATATTAAACCTTATCTAAATTAATTTATCTTTACTGCATATCCCCGGCGTTATGCTATGCCGGTTAATCCCGATACTATGCGTAAAAAAATATTTATCGCTTTATGGTTATGTGTTACAGCCATAGCAATACCCCAACTATTAAAAGCGCAAGCCATCCCAAGTTACGATAGGGGCAGCTTTACAGCCAAAGGCGATACTTTGCCCTACCGCATATTATTCCCCGCAAATTTCGATCCTGCGAAAAAATATCCTTTGATCGTGGTATTACATGGCGCGGGCGAGCGCGGCAACGATAACGAAGCCGAACTTGCCCACGGCGGCGACCTGTTTTTAAAGCCACAGGTGCGTGATCAGTACCCGGCAATCGTGGTTTTTCCGCAATGCCCTAAGAATGATTTTTGGTCGAACGTGAAGATTGAGCAGGACTCCAGCGGTAATAAATTCACCTTTCAAACAGACGCGAAACCTACAAAAGCCATGAGCTTGTTAATGGCTTTTGTTGACGATTTTTTGGACAAGCCTTATGTAAATAAGCACCAGGTATATATTGGCGGCCTATCTATGGGTGGCATGGGTACCTTTGAAATTATTGGCCGCGAGCCTAAAATATTCGCGGCGGCATTTGCCATGTGCGGCGGTGATAATACGCTGAACGCGAAAAAATATGCTAAGAAAGTGCCATTATGGGTCTTTCATGGTGCTAAGGACAATGTAGTTTCGCCCGATCATTCGCAGGTGATAGTTGATGCCATAAAAGCTGCCGGCGGCGATCCGAAATTTACTCTGTACCCTAATGATGGTCATGATTGCTGGGATGATGCCTTTGCCGAACCTGAATTGTTGTCGTGGTTGTTTTCGCATAGTAAGTAATTGCAGCATTTGCAAACTATTGGCAGAACCCGTAGGGGTTATATATTGGTAGAAAAAACGCATTGAAAAATTACGTGCCGTAGGTACGTAACCCCGCGGTATGTTGCGTACCTACGGCACGCTAATAATATCCAAATGATTCTACCAATATTTTGCTCCTATGGAGCATTATTGCATACTGTGGCATCCGAAAAGTGAGCGGTAAAGGACACTTTGCGCTTATGCTTCGAGTGCCTCATCATGACAATGCTTTTTATAGCATCTTCGGAATAACCTGAATGACGGCTACCGCGCTTAACATGGCGTATAAACACATCCCTGCTACTACACCACCCAACGTGCCTCCTCTCAAGAGGGGATTTTTTTTTAAAATAATGTAAGGTTCTTCCTACCTTCACGACTAAGCACCAGATCAAATACATATGAGTTTTACTAATGAGCGCTGAAAGCTATCAATTAAACCCGCATCAATGGGTTAACGCACATGCCGATTACCTGTATGCCTTTGCCATAAGGCGCATTAATAACGAAGAGCTATCAAAAGACCTGGTGCAGGAAACTTTTTTGGCCGCGCTTGAAAAAGCGGCAAAATTTGAAGGTAAAAGCTCGGAGCGCACCTGGCTTACGGCTATTTTAAAAAATAAGATCATTGATGTTTACCGCAAAAAATCATCGGGCTTAAGCAAAGAGGTAAAGCAGGCCGAGCATGAGCAGCAGGATTTTTTTGAGGCTGACGGGCATTGGCGCGCTGAGTACCGCCCGCTGGAATTTGGCATTGAGCATATCGATCCGCTAATCAACAAGGAGTTTAATACCATACTGCAAATGTGTATGGAAAAGCTGCCCGCTTTATGGATGGCTGTTTTTAGCATGAAGCATATTGATGGCGAGGAAACAACAGTTATTTGTACGGAATTAAAGGTTTCTGCATCAAATTTTTGGGTGATTATTCACCGGGCTAAACTTAATTTGAGGGCTTGCCTTCAAAAAAACTGGGGATAAAATTGTGGTTATGGGATATTTAAAAAAAATTCAGTACAACTGTAAGCATGCTACCTTTCTGATAGAAAAGAAAATGGTGGGCAGGCTTAGCTTCCGCGAAATAATTGAGCTGCGTATTCATTTGATGGGATGCTCGGTATGCGTGCTTTTCAGCAAGCAAAGCCGGGTGATAAATGAAATGGTGCAGCAGCTTTTCAAAAGTTCGATGCCGGGCGAAATACGGCTTGACGACAGCTTTAAAAAGGAACTGCAGGAACGGATAGAAGCGGAATTAAACAAAAACTAAATACCTTGTAAGGTTTGTAAAACCTGCACGACTAATGTTGTGATTATTAAAATTAAAAAATCACACATGAAAACGAACGTAAAAAAATCAATCCTTTCTGCAGCATTTATTGCAGCCATTTGCTCCATCTGTTTTACTGTTAATGCCCGCCCGGTATTTAAATTGGCAAATACTGTTGCCGTAAGCGATACCGGCAAAATGAGTAAGATGAGCAAAATGTCGAAAACCGACAAAATGAAAAAGAAAAAGATGGACAAGATGAGTAAAATGAAAAAAGACACTTCCAAAATGTCTAAAATGTAGGTTGTGATTTGTTGGGGAGGGGGAGGATTTATTCTCCCTCTCTTTATTTATATTTGTGACAGCAAATACCACAAATCAACCCATGAAAAATCTTCTCTTTATCTTTTTGCTGTACAGCAGCACCGCCTTTGCACAATACGGCACACAAACCCATCAATTTACCATTACGGGCCAGGTTAAAACTGAATCGGTGATCACCATGGATTCCCTGAATAGCTATCCGCTGAAAACCATAGGCGATATAAAGGTAACCGACCATACCGGCGCGTTCAAACATCAGGATGATGAGTTAAAAGGTGTTTTACTAAAGGATATTTTAAACCACTCGCAATGGGCCGCCAGCAGCCCCAAACTATTCAGCCGCTTTTATTTTACCTGTGTAGGCTCTGATGGATACAAGGTTGTTTATTCATGGAACGAACTGTTCAATACCCCGGTTGGTGATAATGTGTACATCATACTCGAAAAGAATGGCGTAAAAGCCGATAAGCTACCCGCCAGCCTGCAAATGACCAGCATGCTCGACTTTAAAACCGGGCGCAGGTATCTGCATAATTTGGATAAGATAGTGGTGAGTCAGGTGGAATAATCCTGGTTCACGCTTATCTCGCCGTCGCACAAACCCTCCAGTTCCTGCGGGTTATGGCTTACGATCATTACAGTACATTTCAATTCCTTAAAAAGCAGTTTTAACCCGGCTATCAATGCTGTTTTCATCCCGGCATCAAGCGCCGAAAATGGCTCATCCATCAGCAACAATTTTGGTTTAATAGCCAGCGCACGTAGTATAGCCAGGCGCTGCTGCTGTCCGCCGGATAGGTATTCGGGTTTATGAGTAGCGAGGGTATCAAGTTTGCCAATAGCTAATAACCTTTTTATCCATTGCTCGTCGTTGCTTGCATATTGCAGGTGTTCCATAACCGTCATGTTGGGGAACAGTGCATAGTTTTGGAATACAAAGCCCGCCATCCGTTTTTGGGGCGATAGGGCTATTTTTTTATTGGTATCGAGCCAGGTAATGCCATCAACTTTTATCACACCTTTTTCTGGCTGCACCAAACCAGCTATCACATTTAAAAGTGTTGTTTTACCCGCGCCCGACGGGCCGTAAATTTTGGTGATGCTGCCATCGGCAAACTCCTCGTTCACTTTTAGTACCTGCTGCCCGCTGTAAGCCTTTAGCTTTTTTTCTATATCGATGCTGATCATTCCAAAGGGCTTTTAGCGTGGGCTTTATTGAAAATAAAAACACCTATTACCAGTACAAAGGTGAAGGAAAACAGGATAAGCGAATAAACATTGGCCGTAGCATAATCCATATTCTCCACCGAATCATAAACGGCGATAGATGCCACCCGGGTAATGTTGGGGATATTGCCGCCTATCATTAGCACTACGCCAAACTCGCCAAGCGTATGGGCAAAAGTTAGCACAATGGCTGTTAGTAATGATGGTTTTATATTGGGTAATAAAACTTTTAAAAATGTTTGTCGCTCGGTTTTGCCCAGGGTATAGGATGCCTGCGCCAATGATCGAGGCAATTGCTGCAAAGCTGATTTTATAGGACCTATCATAAATGGCATGCTGTAAATTACCGATGCCAGCACCAAGCCCTGGAAAGAAAATACAAACTGTATATTAAAGGTTTGCAGCAACCATTTGCCTACCCCATGCTGCGGACTAAACGCTATGAGCAAATAAAAACCCAGCACAGATGGCGGCAGCACCAATGGCATAGTAATAATAGCCTCGATAATGATTTTAAAAATTGATCTGCCTTTTGACAGCCACCATGCCAGCGGCAAGCCGATGATAAGCAGTAGCAGCGTTGTTATAGCCGCTAATTTTAAGGTAAGCCAAATGGGCGACAGATCCATTAATTTCTATTGATTTTGCCGGTATTACTCCACATAATAACCATATTCCTTAAATATATGCTTTGCATCGGCGCTTAAAATGTATTGGTAAAACTTTTGGGCTTTGGCGTTGCCATCGGCGTGTTTTAATATCACTATGCCCTGCTGTATGGGCGCATAAAGTTTGGGGTCGATAACTTTATAGTACAATACAGTTTTTCCGGCTGCATCCTTTATAAGCGCCTGCGTGGTAAAGCCCACATCGGCCACACCTGTAGTGATATAGGTGTTTACCTGCGCTATGCTTTCGCCCTGCACTACTTTGCTTTTTATTTCACTCAATATGCCTTTGGCCTGCAATACCTCATCTGCTGCTTTGCCGTAGGGGGCTATGGCGGGGTTGGCTATGGCTATCTTTTTTATTTTCTCTGTCAATAACATTCTTTCCCAGTTGTCAAAGCCTAAGTTTTGGGTGCTGCAAATAATTAAACTGCCCGATGCATATACTACCGGGGCTTTCAAAGTCAAGCCATCTTTGAATAAGGTTTGCGGAAAGGTCATATCTGCCGATAAAAAAATGTCAAAAGGGGCGCCATTATGTATCTGTGCCACCAACTGGCCCGATGAACCGATGATAGGATCGATACCAATGCCTGTTTTTTGGAGAAAATCAGCCTGCAATACCTTTATTACACCTTGCAAATTGGCGGCGGCGGCTACTTTTAAGTTTTGGGCGAAGGATGTGGCCGTTATAAGCAAAAATGCCAGTGTAGCCAGTGCCCTGCTGAATCTTTTATTAAATAATATTTTGTTTTTCATGGTGATGATAAAAATAATTATAAAATAGCTACAATACCTGCGCCATATTGCATTAATACTTTTAAATAACAATATTGCAACAATTATGTTACTAAAGGGTTAGTAAACTATTTCTTCCGAAATTTGTCCTATTATCAAAATGCGCTTAAAATTAAAAATGGAACGGTTAATAACAGCTAAAATATTCTTTTTTTTAGCTGCAACACTGTTTATTGCAAAACCATTTTTAGGTTTCAGCATATTTTCGGCAGGCAGCCCAACTATCGAAATACATAATATTTTGGTTAAGAGCTTCTCAAAGCGTAAGCCCGAAGATCTGAACGATGCCAAGGAGAAGGCAGCCAGCATCCGCCAGCAATTAACAAACCCGCCGGTGGTGTTATTTTTGGCTATTACAGCCTTGCTTGGTTTTATATTTCCGCTCGCTTTTAAACGCGGCAATAGCATTAGCTATAGTTTTCTGAACGATTTAAAGCTCAGCTTTATTCCTGCCGCGCAACCCTACCTGCTTACCGGTAAACTCATCATTTAATATCTTTTCTGATCGTTTCTGAACGATCAATTTTCTGAATAGACTGAATTTGATTTCAGCCTATCCCCTTTTTCTATTCATTTAATTTTCAAGATAAAATGTTAAGTTTAAAAAGATGCCTGTGCATGGCTTTGCTGCTTACAACAGCAGCGGCCCATGCCCAGCAATCAACAGTTACTTTAAAGCAACTGCTCAACAGCGTAGATGAAAAAGCGCCTACTTTGCTTACCGATTCTGCCGCTATTCTTATCCGCAAGGCGCAAGCCGCCGAGGTTAAGAGCAACTGGCTGCCCGACCTTACCCTTAATTACCAGGCCGATATCGGCACAGCCAATAATACCACCGGGCCATATTTTGGCTTCGGTATCATCCCGTCGAGTTCAGGAGGTATACATAACACCAATGTAACAACAACGCTATCCGATAACTTGGGTATCGCGGCGTTAAATTGGGAGGTTTACAACTTTGGTAAATATGGCGCCGAAAACAAGGTAGCCAACTCCGATGTGCAGGTTCAGCAAAATCAATTTGCGCAATCAAAGTACGATCTGCAGGCTTATACCATCAGTAATTATTTACAATTACTGCGTTTAGAGGATTTTTTGGGCATCCAATTACGGAACATCCAACGCACCACCGAGATCAGGCGATCTATTGAATCGCTTGCTACAAGTGGTGTGCGCGCCGGTGTTGATACCAGTATTGCCGAAGCAGAGCTATCAAAAGCACGGTTAAATTACATCGAGCTGAATGACCAGTTAAAACAGGTGCAATTACAACTCTCTGCCGTAAGCGGTTTCCCATACCAGTCAATTGTGCCGGATACTACGGTTGAGCTGAACCTGATAAATCAGCCTGCGGCTTACCTGTTTCCGCCGGATACGGCCAATCACCCGCTTATCAACTATTACAAATCTGTTTACCAAAATAACCTGCAACGGGAAGACCTGGTAAAGAAAATGTATAACCCCAAGATCTCGTTAGAAGCCGCTGCCTGGGGCCGTGGGTCGAGTGTGGATGCTGAAGGAAATTACAATAACCTTGGTTCGGGTTATGGCTTTGACAGGAGTAATTATTTAGTTGGCATAGGCATATCCTATAACCTGTTCGACCTTCGCCGCAGGCAACTAAAACTACGCACGCAAAGGGCGAGCACGGATTATGCCTATAAAAAGCTGCAGGAACAACAGGAACTGCTTTCAGTTAGCGCCAGCCAGGCCGATGTTGAAATGCAAACCTCGTTAGACCGCCTAAAGGAAATCCCCAAACAGTTAAAAGCGGCAAATGACGGCTATCGCCAAAAACTATCGCTGTATAAAAACGGGTTAACGGATATTATCGAGCTGGATGCGGCGCTGAACATTTTGTACCGTGCCGAAACCGATTTTATGCAGGCGAAATATGATTACGCTAATGCGCTGTTCCAAAAAGCGATTACCGAAAATCAGGTTAACAGAGTTTTAAACTTATTAAAATAATCAAATCATGTCAATGGTCACATCCGCACTGAAAAGGCCTATCACCGTTGTGGTGATAACTATGAGCCTTTTAATATTTGCAGTGCTCAGTGCAATAAATATACCGATAGATATTTTTCCGAAGCTTAACCTTCCTACTATTTATGTTATAGAGTCGTACGGAGGTATGTCGGCGCAACAAATGGAAGGTTTCTTTTCTACCGGTTTACAAAACCAGTTCCTGTATGTTAATGGTATAAAAAATATCAGCAGTAAAAATATACAGGGTTTAACGCTTATCAAGCTTTCGTTTTATGAAAGCACCAACATGGCCGAAGCCAGTGCCGAGGTTGCCTTACAGGTAAACAGGGCGCAAAGCTTTTTCCCGCCGGGCGCATTGCCTCCGCAGGTGATCCGTTTTGATGCTTCATCGTTACCTGTAGGCCAGTTAGTACTCGACAGTAAATCCGAAAGCCTTAAGGATATTTATGATATGGCGGCTACCCGCATACGCCCCATGTTCTCTACTATACCGGGCTTATCTGCCCCGCCACCATTTGGATCAAATGCAAGGTCGATAATTTTAAGTGTCGACCCTGATAAATTGCGGAGCTTTAACCTTACACCCGATGAGGTGGTAGATGCGCTATCAAAATATAATGTAATGGCGCCATCGGGCAACCTGCGTATCGGGAACGAGATGTATGTTACCAGCATGAACTCGCTGATCACCAACGCGGTTAATTTTGGCAATATCCCGGTTATAACAAAAAATGGCGTGCCTATTTATGTTAAAGATTTGGCAAGGGTATCGGATGCTACGGATGTTACGGTGGATTATGCCCTCATCAACGGCAAGCGTTCGGTATATATCCCGGTGGTAAAAACAGCCGATGCTTCTACCTGGACAGTAGTGCAGGACTTAAAAAGCAAATTGCCCGAAATGCAGAACCTGTTGCCCAACGATGTAAAGATCTCCTATGAGTTTGACCAATCGATTTTTGTGGTGAATGCCGTAAAAAGCTTGATGACCGAAGGCGGCTTAGGCGCATTGCTTACCGGGCTGATGGTATTGTTGTTCCTGCGGGATTGGCGCAGCAGCTTAATTGTGGTAATTACCATACCGGTATCCATCCTGATAGGTGTATTGCTATTGAGCCTGTTCGGGCAAACCATCAATATCATGACCCTGAGCGGTTTGGCTCTGGCTATAGGTATCCTCGTTGACCAGGCAACGGTAACCATTGAGAATATACACCAGCACCTGGAGATGGGCAAATCAAAACGGCTGGCTATTTATGATGCCTGCGAGGAGATAGCTTTCCCCTTGCTGCTGATACTGCTTTGTATTTTGGCGGTATTCGCGCCATCGTTTTTAATGAATGGTGTGCCAAAGGCGATGTTTTTGCCGCTATCAATGGCTATTGGCTTAACCATGATCGTATCGTACGTACTGGCGCAAACCTTAGTGCCTATCATGAGCAACTGGATGATAAAAGCCGAACGTTACCAGGTTTATCATCATGGAAAAGTACATGCCCATGCCGGCCAGGATATGGATAGGAATGAAGAAGGCCAGGTGAACATGCACCGGCAGGAAGAGATAAATCACCCCGAAGAGAATGACTTTTTCGAAAAAGTAAAATCGCGGTTTATCGGGATCATTAGCCGCTTAATGCCAAATAAAAAACTCATTGTGCCCATATACCTGGTGGTGGTGATACTGCTTGCAGGTATTGGTTTTGTTGTGATTGGCAAGGATATGATGCCGAAACTTAATAACGGCCAGTTCCAGCTTCGGATAAAAGAACCGCAGGGAACACGCCTTGAAGTAACCGAAGATAAGTTTAAACAGGTTTTACAGATCATCGATAAAACTGTAAACCATCACGTTAAAATAACATCGGGCTATATTGGTTTGATACCCAGCAGCTTTGGCAGCAGTAACCTGTATGTGTTTAATACCGGCACACAAGAGGCCGTTTTACAGGTAAACCTTGATGAGGATTATAAAGTAAATATGGATGAGCTAAAGGATGCGCTGCGAAAGAACATAGCCGCGGCACTACCCGAAATGACCATCAGTTTTGAGCCTATCGACATGACGGAGAAGATCATGAGCCAGGGTGCCTCGACACCTATAGAGGTGCAGGTGGCAGGTAAGGATATGCAGCAGATAGAGGGTTATGGCGATAAAGTTTTAGCCAAGCTTAAACAAATACCTTACCTGCGCGATGTGCAGATAGACCAGCCCTTAAAATTCCCGGTAATTAACATCACGTTAGACCGCCTGAAGGTTTCGCAGTTAGGGTTGAACGTTAAGGATATTGCACGTTCGGTAACGGCGAGCACCTCATCCAGCCGTTTTACCGAAAAAAACCTGTGGCTTGATGTTAACAATGCCTATACCTACCAAGTACAGGTAGAAATACCTGAATTTTCGATGAACAGCATGGATGAGCTAAAGGAAATACCTTTGGTAAAAGGGCAGAGCAGCCCTACACTGGCTGATGTTGCGAGTTTTACCTTAACCTATACGCCGGGCGAATATGACCGTACCGGGCCAAGGCGTTTTATTACAGTAAGCGCCAATATCTACAAAAAGGATCTGGGTACGGCAACCACCGCTGTACAAAAAGCGGTTAACTCTTTAGGCACACCGCCAAAAGGATTGGTAGCCACGATCGAAGGTATGTCGAGCCTTTTAACGGATACTTTAAACAGCCTTCAAAGCGGGTTGGGTTTTGCCATCCTGGTGATATTTTTACTGCTGGCGGCAAACTACCAGTCGTTTAAGGTATCGTTAACGGTACTATCAACCATACCGGCTGTAATATTAGGTTCCATCACCGCATTGCTCATCACCGGGTCGACACTTAACCTGCAATCGTATATGGGCATGATCATGTCTACAGGTGTTTCGGTAGCAAATGCCATCCTGATAGTTACCAATGCCGAAAAACTGCGGCTGGAATTCAGGGATTCGAGCAAAGCCGCCATTACGAGCGCTTCGATACGGCTAAGGCCAATATTGATGACAAGTTTAGCGATGATAGCAGGTATGATCCCGATGGCATCGGGCATGGGCGAGGCAGGCGAGCAAACAGCGCCACTTGGCCGCGCGGTAATTGGCGGTTTATTCGCTTCGACACTTGCCGCTTTATTTATACTGCCACTGGTATTTGCATGGGTGCAAAATAAAACTACTTATGATGAGCCATCGCTAATGCCGGCGGAAGAAGAAATAAAGGCAGAGGGCCCGGAAACAAGATTTAAGAGCCAGGAACCAGGAGTTTAAAATTAAAAAACAAATATTGCTCCTGCTATTTCAGGGCTAAAAAGAAAATTTAAAAATTGTATATCATGAAATATAAATATTGGATATTACCGGTAGCATGCTTGTTTTTTGCAGCATGTGGCGGCAATCAAAAACCGGTTGACCTTACCGGCGGCGCTGCCCAAAAGGCTAATAGGTACCAGTTAGGCGCGGTATCAGAAAAATCATTATCGAGTACGGCACACTTGCCGGGCCAGTTGATCCCTTTTAACGAGGTTAACCTGTTCCCGAAAGTAAATGGCTTTGTAAAACAGCTATTTGCTGACAGAGGCTCCATTGTAAAACAGGGCCAGCTGCTGGCGGTATTAGAAGCCCCTGAAATGGAATCGGAATTGCAGGCAGCCAACTCGCGCTATTTACAGGCAAAGGAAAATGCCGAAGCCAGCAAAGAAAAATATGAACGCCTGAAAGAAGCCGCGAAAGAACCGGGATCGGTATCGCCACTCGACCTTGATGATGCCAACTCAAAAATGAAGGCTGATGAAGCAATGGCGCAGTCGGAAAATTCAAATGTGGAGTCGGTAAGGACGATGCAGGGGTATTTGCGTATATATGCGCCGTTCGACGGGATGATCATCGAACGTAATGTTTCGCCAGGCGCTTTGGTTGCGCCGGGCAAGGCTACAGATCAGCCGATGTTTATCTTACAGGATATTCATAAAATGCGGCTTACCGTGGCTATTCCCGAAGATTATGTAGATAAGGTTGATTTAACGCAGCCCGTTACGTTTACATTTAACGCCATGCCCGGCAAACAATTTTCGGCAAAAATAAGCCGCTCGGCAAATGCCCTGGGTAGCATGCAGCAGGAAGCTATTGAAATTGACGTGCTTAACCAGGACGGGCAGCTAAAGCCCGGCATGTATGCCGAAGTGCATATACCAATGCTATCGGGTGCGAAATCGCTGTTAGTGCCTAATAATGCCATCATCCGGTCAACCGAGCATGAGTATGTAATAACGGTTAGGGATGGCAAAGCCGCTATGGTGAACATTAAGGAAGGCCTGGCCAGCTCCGATTCTACCGAGGTTTTTGGCGACCTGAAACCCGACGATAAAATTGTACTGCATGGTAATGATGAGATAAAACAGGGAGATAGTATTAATTAATTTTTGTTTTGTGCGTTTGTTTATCTGAGTTACGGCCCTTTATGGGCCGTTTCTTGTTAACAAATATTTCCTATGCGGATGAACCGCGCCGCCCATCTCCTTATTTACCGTATTGCTCGTCGGTTACTTGTTCCATCCAGTCGACGGGCGAACCGTTCAGCTTTTCCTGGATGGCGATATGGCTCATCGCTGTGGTAGCGGTAGCGCCGTGCCAGTGCTTTTCTTCGGGAAAGAAATATATCACATCGCCCTGATGAATGTCTTCCCTTGTACCGCCTTCACGTTGCACCCAGCCCGAACCTGCGGTCACGATCAATGTTTGCCCAAACGGATGGGTATGCCATGCGGTGCGGGCACCCGGCTCAAAAGTGACCAGCGCCATGCCCACACGGGCCGGGTCGGGTGGCGTAAAGAGCGGATCGATGCGTACGGTTCCGGTAAAATATTCTGCGGGGCCTTTAGCCGAGGGCTGTGAACCGCTGCGTTTGATCTCCATAAATTTTCTCGTTTATTTTTAAACACCATTTGCTTGCCGAAGTTTTGCTTTAAATTATTCATCACGTCCTTGCGAGGCGGTGAGCGGGTGTGGTTTATAAAAGCTGCTTAACTCAACTTGCCTATGCATTAAAATAATTCGCACATTTGCACATCCGCATATCTGCACATCAGAAATCGTACATCATGACTGAAAGAATAATCTCCCTGCTACCTGCCGCTACCGAAATCATCTGCGCCCTTGGCCTTGAAAAAAACCTGGTGGGGCGTTCGCATGAATGTGATTTCCCTCAAAGCGTAAAGCAGTTGCCTATATGTTCAGTAGCAAATTTTCCGGATGATATGAGCAGCGCGGCGATTGATGTGCGGGTAAAGGAAATACTGGCCGATGCACTTTCGGTTTATACCGTTAAGCGCGATGTAATAAAACAGCTTGCGCCCGATGTGGTGATCACCCAGGCACAATGCGAAGTGTGCGCGGTATCGTTAAAGGATGTTGAGGAGGCGCTGGATAATTTTCTGAATAAACAGGCGCGAATCATTTCGCTGCAGCCCAATAAGCTGGACGATATATTTAATGATATCAGCACCGTAGCGGCAGCTTTAAATGTGGAGCAGGCTGGCAATACCTTGCTGGAAGATTTGCAGGAGCGGGTAGATATCATCCGCCATAAATTAAAATATGTTGAAAGCAGGCCTACGATCGCCTGTATCGAATGGCTGGAACCACTAATGGTATCGGGCAACTGGATCCCCGAAATTGTGGGCATAGCAGGTGGCAGCAGCATATTGGCCGAGGCTGGCAAACATTCGCCTTTTGTAAAATGGGATGATATCCGGGCGCAGAACCCCGAGCTTATGGTGGTGATGCCCTGTGGCTTTTCTATTGAGCGCACCATGCGCGAGATAGATCTGCTACTAACTTTACCCGGCTTTGCCGATATGCAGGCGGTAAAAAACAACCGTGTTTATATAGCCGACGGTAACCAATATTTTAACCGCCCCGGCCCTCGGATAGTTGATTCGATAGAAATTTTGGCAGAGATCATTCATCCCAAACTATTCAATTTTGGGTACGAGGGTAATGGTTGGATAAAATTTTCTTTTTAAAATATTTTAAAAAGTATTACAATCATTTTAAAAATTGTATTTTAGTTTTATATTTAAACCATATTATAACCTGATATTACAATGCGCAGATTGTTCGTACTATTTTTAGCGAGTGCTTTTTGCCTTAAAGCCGCAGCCCAAAACGATATTCCAAAGTTTGATGCAAGCAAGTTGACCATTAGCTGGCAGGCGCTGCAAAACAATTATAAGATCAAGGATGAATCGCTAAATGCGTTGGTGATTACTAATAGCGGCAAAACAACGCTGCCTGCTTCGGGCTGGAAACTGTATTTTAACTCGGCACGCGGTATCACTTCTGCAACTGTAAGCGGCAATGCAGTGATAGATAAACTTAACGGCGACCTGTTCACCATAACGCCTACCGCTACTTTTACCGAGCTAAAGCCTGGCGCTTCGGAAACCATCCAGTTTATCAGCGATGAACTGGTTATCAATTTTACCGATGCGCCCGAAGGTATTTACTTAGTTTGGGATGCCCAGCCTGAAAAAGGATATCCAGCAGGCGCCTTTACCGTATTGCCATTCTCGCCAAGTTACCCGGGATTAGTTACCCCGGCAGTGATCTTCAATCAAAATAAAACTATACACGATGTGCCCGAGCAGCAATTAACCAAAGTATTCCCAACTCCAATAAGTTATAAGGAAACGGGCGGCATATTTAGCCTGACACCTAATGTACAGTTTACAACAGATGGCAAGTTTGTGAAGGAATACCAGCAGTTAGCAGCTGATCTTGAAATACTATTCGGTAAAAAATTGGCAAGTAAACCAACAGCGAATACTATAAATATTAAATATAAAGATGGATTGGGCGATGAGGGCTATGAACTCGAGGTACAGGCAAACGCTATCACCATTGCTGCTACAACAGCGGCAGGCGCATTCTACGGCATCCAATCCCTAAAAACGTTAATACCTGCACCAGCTTATGCGCATCCTCAAAAATCAATTCAAATACCTTGTGTCGAGGTTAAGGATGAGCCGCGTTTCCCGTATCGTGCCTTATTGCTTGATGTAGCCCGTAATTTTCAAACCAAACAGCAGGTATTAAAATTGCTGGATGCCATGGCGCTATACAAGCTAAATGTATTGCACCTCCATTTGTCTGACGATGAAGGCTGGCGCATAGCGATGCCATCGTTACCCGAACTGACCGAGGTTGGCTCGCAGCGCGGGCATACGCTGGATAGCAAGCACTTTTTACCCGCGTCGCACGGTTCAGGGCCCGAGGTTGGGCTATTGGCAGGCAGCGGCTATTATACCCGTGCCGATTATATCGAAATATTAAAATACGCTACCGCCCGGCATATTATGGTAGTACCCGAAATTGAAACGCCGGGGCATGCCCGTGCCTCCATAAAAGCTATGGATGCGCGTTATACACGCTTAATGGCCGAAGGCAAGCAGGCCGAGGCGGAAAAATATTTGCTGCGCGATTTAAATGATAAGTCGGATTACAACTCCGTGCAATATTGGGACGATAACGTGATAGACGTATCGCTGCCATCAACCTATACTTTTTTTGATACCGTTATTGATGATCTCATCGGTATTTATAAAGAGGCCGGCGCGCCATTAACTACCATACATTTTGGTGGTGATGAAGTGCCCGCGCACGTTTGGGAAAAGTCGCCTGCTTACCTGGCTTTGAAGGCCAGCCATCCCGAAATAACCGGCACAAACGATCTGTGGTATTATTTTTATGGCCGCATATATCAAATGCTTAAAACCAGGGGGCTTTTACTTGCGGGATGGGAAGAAATGGGCCTGCGTAAGACCATAATGGATGGCAAGCCCGATTATGTGCCAAACCCCGATTTTACCCCTTTTCATTTACAAACCGAAGTATGGAACAACTCTATTGGCAGTGGGCAGGAAGATTTGGCTTATAAACTGGCAAATGCCGGTTACCGGGTAGTGCTATCATCAGTAACCAACCTGTATTTTGATATGGCGCATTATAAATCATTTGACGAGCCTGGTTATTATTGGGGCGCTTATGTGGATATTGACAAGCCATTCTCCTTTATCCCCTATGATTATTTTAAAAACACTTTGGTTGACAAGGAAGGTTTGCCCATTAATAAAAGTATCTTCATTGGCAAGCAGCGCCTAACCGATTATGGCAAAACCAATATCGCGGGCTTACAAGGCTGCCTTTGGGGCGAAAATATAAAAAACCCTGAGCGTATGGAGTACATGATATTCCCATCGGTGCTTGGTTTGGCCGAGCGCGGCTGGGCGCCAAACCCGCAATGGGCAACCGAGCCCGATACCGCCAAAAGCAACGCGATGTATCAACAAGCCTGGAGCAATTTTGTAAATATAATGGGCAAAAGAGAACTGCCCCGCTTAAGCTATATAAACGGTGGCTACGATTACCGCGTACCAAAACCGGGCGTAATTTTGCAGGATGGCAAATACATCGCCAACATGCAATTCCCCGGTTTTGTGATCCGCTATACCATCGATGGCAAGGATCCGGACAACAAAAGCAAAATTTATAACGATGCTGTTACAATAACCGGGGCTAATGTAAAGTTCCGCGCTTTTGATACTAAAGGGCGTGGCAGCAACGTTTCAGAAACAGCTACCGCAAAGCAATAAGCGTATTTTTGTCGTGAGATACGCTTATTGCTATACTATAGCATAAAAATTTGGGGGAAGGCACAAGTCACCCAAGCTTTACCCATCGCACAAGACTTGCGCCAGTGCTGTCGTTGTTCCTCTCAGTAATAGGTTATTTGGTTTCTATGATCAGCAGCTTTATAGGCATTTTGCCGCTGTTGACTACCTCGTGCGTACCGGCGGCACTCCAGAAAGTGGTACCTGCGGGCACAATTTGTGTGCTAACTTTTCCACTCTCGTCGGTTATGGTTACTTTAGCATCGGTTAACAAAACGGTAAGATGTGCCGGGTGGCTGTGTTTTCCCTTGCCACAAACATCTTTTCCGGGCATGCTGTAGTACTGGGTAACTTTTACTTTGCTGTTATCGACAGTTACTTTGGGTTGTGTTTCATCTGTTTGTGCTTTTGCGCGCGTAGCAAAAAAGCAGGTAAACAGTAAGAATAAGATCGCATACTTTTTCATGTGATGTGTTTAATGTTTAATATAAGATAAATTTATACAACAGAAATACTATTTGCAACTAAATAGTCACCTTAAGGCCAATATAGTAATTGCGCAATGGCGCGGGGTTATAATAGCGGTTGCCAACAGCGTTCAAGTCATCGCCCAGGCTGTAGTTTTCATTTAAAATATTATCGGCACCGCCATATATCTCCAGTTTGGTTTTACTGAACTTATGCTGCCAGCCAATTTTAGCCTGCAGCAGGTTATATGATGGTGCAAACGCGGTATTACCATCATCCAGCGGCAGGCGCGCGGTGTAATTATGTTCAACAAAAAGATATAATGATTTCGGCAATTTAATCTGCACACTGCTAATGATCACCTGCCGTGGTACGCCGGTAAGCTGGTTACCATTGTAATTATTGGTTTCGTCGTGATAATCGCTGAAAGTAAAATCATCAAACGTTAACGATTCATTGAATTGCAGCCCCCTTATAAAACTATCATCATTTTGGCGGATGAGCCAGTCGGTAAAATATACTTCAACACCCGGCTGGTTAGTGCCGCCCGCATTAATGTAATACTCGGTTTCATCAGGGTTCAGGCGCAGCACAATAGCATTATGCAGCTTATAGTAAAATACCGATGCATCCAGAAACATGGTTTCATCATCATTGCGCAAGCGGAAACCGGTTTCATAATTCCAACCATATTCGGCTTGTAAGTTGGTATTGATGATATTATCTGTCGGGCGTATTTCGGCAGTGGTAGGTGTTGAATAACCCCGGCTTACCGATGCCCGCCAGGCAAAATCATCCGTGATCTGGTATGACGCAGCTATCCTCGGCATCAATTGCGGTGTAAAATCGCGGTTGGTAAAGGCGGTTTCATCGTTAGGGTACACATTTCTGAATTTGTAGCTGTAAAAATTCAGACTCAGGGCAGCTTCCACATGCAGGCGCTTATAAATATCAGCACTATAGCGGGCGAAGATAAAGTGCTGGTTAGTGTTTATTTTATCCAGCGTTTGCGCGGTATCGCGCATACCCATATTGTTGCCGTAGTTATTATCGTCGGTGTTGGTTTGTTGCCATTCTAAGCCCACGTTGGCTTTCCAGGTGTAATTTTTTTGTTTTGGCGCGGTAAATTCAAAATAGGTGCGCATGCCGTAAGTGCCTTCATAACGCTGCTCATAATTGGTGATGAAGGGATTATAAAAGTTAACATAGCTGCCATAAACCGCCAGTACATTGCGGATATTATCGGTTATATGTACCTCATTAACCAAACCACCTAATAACATTTTGGTGCCGATGGCAATTTTTTGTTCGATGGCGCCGGGTATGGTGGCGGTGGGCAGGCGCGCGTCGCGCGGGTCGGCTTCTTCCTGGCTAAGGGTTAAGCCGCCGGGCGTTTTGTAAAACAGGTCGGAGTAAAAGGCCAGGGCTTTAAGCTGATCGTTACCGGCATAAGTATATTTATCAACCGCCTGAAAATAATTGCGATACATACTACTGTTTTGCCGGTAGCCGCCATAGGTTTCATAGGCCTGGTTTATATTTAACTGGTTATTGGCATCATGATCTTGATAGGCAACATTCTCGTGCAGCAGGGCGTAAGAGCCCCCATCAAGCCCTGCCGATACAAAGCTGCTATCGGCATAACGGTTAACGGGACTGATGAGCACCACCCCGCCGGAGTTAGCGCCAAACAAGCTGCCATCGGGGCCTTTTAATACCTCGATGCCCTGCACGCTGTTAAAATCAATGGCATTTAAATAAGTATTGCCGCCGGCATCGGTTAAGGGTATCTCATCGTAATAGATCTTCACGTCGCGTATGCCAAAAGGCGAGCGCAGCAAGCTGCCACGGATAGATAGCCTATAACTGCCGGGCGAACGCTCTTCCATACGCACACCGGGCACAGTATTTAACGCGGATACCAACGAATTATCAGGCTGTAAAGCTAATTGTGCCGGGCTTAACACACTTACCGATGCCGGAACGCTCAGTACGGGCTGGGCGGAAAGATAGCCCCTTACCGTTACTTCGTTCAAGTGGAGCGCGCTGTCTTTTTTTATAGAGTCGGCATGGCTTTGAGCTAACAAAACGCCATAAACACAAAAAATAAAAATGAGGGTGAAGTAAATTTTTACCACAGGCGCCGGTTAAATGTGTTGTAAAAATACGATTTGTTTGATGGATTTTGCCTGCTTCATGTCATTTCGACGAACAGAAAGGGCCTGAGGCGTGGAGTGAGGAGGAATCTTATACTATGTGCAAAGCAAATCATCCAGGGCGTATAACTTTTCTCACCTGCCCCCTAATCACTTTCCAACTCTGCAGGTTCGAAATGACATACACGGAGCGACTTAATTAACCTTCAAAGTTATATGCTATAAACCGATATATTATTCGCTCACTCCGCCCTTACCTGCCAGATCTTATTGCCCGAATCATCAGCCACCAATATCGACCCATCCTTTGCTATGGCAATGCCAACCGGGCGGCCATACACCTCCTCTTTTACAGGATCGGCAATAAAGCCGGTTAAAAAGTCTTCCATGTGCCCTTGTGGTTTCCCGTTAACAAACGGAATGAATGTTACCTTATAACCCACCAACTTTGAGCTGTTCCATGAACCATGCTGACCGATAAAGGCTCCGTTCCAATATCTTTGTGGAAACTTTGTACCTGTATAAAAAGCCAAACCCAGCGATGCGGTATGCGAACCCAAAGAAAAATCGGGGGTGATGGACTTTTTAACCATATCCGGCCTTTCGCCGGGATGTTTTGGGTCGGGATGCTGGCCGAAATAGGCATAGGGCCAGCCATAAAAACCGCCTTGTTGCACACTGGTAAAATAATCGGGCACCAGGTTATCGCCAAAGGTATCGCGTTCGTTTACCGCGGCGTACAGCACATGTGTTTGCGGCTGAAGATCAATGCCTGCGGGGTTGCGCAGGCCACTGGCATAAATACGCTCGCCGGTACCATCGGGGTTAATCTCCAAAATATCGGCACGGCGCACCTCGTTGGCTGGGCCTTGCTCGGCATCGTTGGTGCCCGAGCCAACCGAAACGTATATTTTGCTGCTATCGGCATTGGTGCGCAGGTTGCGTGTCCAGTGGTTATTGTAGCCACCTGCGGGCAGTGTTAAGATCTTTTGTCCGGCACCGCTAACTTTTTTGTCGCCAGCTTTATAAGGATAGCGCCAAACGCCATCTGTATTGGCCACATAAAACCAATTGCCTAAAATTAACATGCCGAACGGTTCGTTCAGATGGCTTAAAAATACGCTCTCGGAGTTAGGCATGCCATTGCCGTTGGTATCCCTGAAGATCATGATCCGGTTTGCGCTTTTATCCAGGTCTTCGGATTTTGTAGCCCCGATGATGGCCGCGCCTATTTTTTTAAGCCCGGTGATTTGCGTATTTGCTTCCGAAACAAAAACATCGCCATTTTTGGCAACATAAATATTGCGGGGATTATTAAGCCCATCGGCATATAAACTTACTTTAAAGCCTTTGGGGGCAATAGGCGTTTTACCTTGCGGCCAGTCGATAATTTTACAATAATTACGTACCGATTTGGTTTGATACGGCGGCGGTAAATTAACCTGTTGTTTAGCAGAGTCGATAACGGTAGCGGCAGCACTGTTATTAACCTTATTTTGCGAGCACTGTGTAAATATTACACTTAGTACAATTAAAAATACTAAATTGCGGTTGCTGATAACGGCACTTGTTTCCATAACCAATTAACTTAAGCCGGCTGTTTTTGTTTTTTAAAAACAGTATGTGGCATTTGTAACAAACGATTTATAGCAGACAGGGCCGCGCCACCAATTAAAACAATTACTTTTGGAAACTAAATTATTGTGAATACCTGAATTTTGATGCGGCTAATAATTTTAACAGTTATTTTACCTGTAATGGTTTTGGCTAATGCCATGCGGGCCAACGCGCAAACCGCTACCCAAACCTGCGACGGCAGTTTAGGCGACCCGGTTATCAACCAGGATTTTGGCTCGGGCCCAAACCCCGGCCCACCTTTGGCAACGGGCATTACTAACATGACCTATACCCCCAATAATTGCCCTGATGATGGCTCCTACACCATTGCCAACAGCCTTACCGGCAGCGGCAACTGCCACCCGGATACCTGGCAAAACGTAACCTCCGACCATACAGGCAATCCAAACGGATATATGATGATAGTGAACGCATCGGAAACGCCAAGCGTTTTTTTCACCCAAAGCGCACCTACTTTATGCCCCGGTACAACTTATCAATTTTCGGCATATATACTTAACCTTATAACACTTGCGGCCAGCGGGCCGGGCGTGAGCGAGCCCAATATCACATTTTCTGTTGAAACTACTGATGGGCAGGTATTAGCCATCGACTCAACCGGGGTTATCCCGCCCACTAACAGCCCCACCTGGGTACAACACAGTTTATTTTTTACCACGCCCAACAGCGTATCGTCAGTAGTTGTTACAATGACCAATAACGCCCCGGGCGGCAATGGTAACGATCTTATTCTGGATGATATTACCTTCAGGGCCTGCGGGCCGATAATTGAAGCAGGCTTCGCAACAGTTACAGGAACAGCCAATCAACCCCTATGCCAGGGCGATGATGCAACCTATACCTTACAGGCGCAGGTGGTTGGCAACACTACCGCACCATCATATCAATGGCAAAGTTATCATACAAACGTGGGCTGGGTTGATACTGCGGGGCAAAATACCACCTCGCTTAATGTACATTTTGTAAATGCCGTACCGGGTATTTATCAATACCGGCTTGGCGTATCAACCGGGCCAAATGTTAACTCACCCGGTTGCCGTACCTATTCGGCGCCGCTTACGGTTACGGTTTATCCAGTCCCTGTGATAGCAGGTATCATTCCTGCGCAATCTATATGCGCAGGCGATACTTTAACGCTTTCGGCAACGGGCGGGGTAACCTATCAGTGGTCGGGGCCAAATTTACCCGCGACAAGTCAAAACCCTGTCACCATTAATAATGTAAGCCCGGCCAATGCGGGCAAGTACACGGTTATCGCCTATAATCAGTACGATTGTACAGCTACTGCTGCCACGCAGGTTACAGTAAACCCTAAACCAACCGCGGCAGCAGGCGGCGCAACCACTATCTGCGCAGGCGATAGCACCGGATTAAACGCTTCGGGAGGCACAAGCTATATATGGTCGCCGGGTAAAACCTTGTCTGATTCAACATCTGCAAACCCAATCGCACATCCTACCGATACCACTACTTACACGGTAAAGGTATTTAATAGTTCGGGTTGCTTTGATACCAAAAGCGTTACTGTAAACATATTAAGAAAGGCTATTGCCAACGCGGGGCCTAAAAAAGTGATTTTTGAGGGACAATCAACCACATTAAATGGCACCGAAAAGTATGGCAATATTTTTTACTGGACACCAACTACCGCCCTGTCCGATCCGAATTCGCTCACCCCGGTTGCCAGCCCTACCGATGATATTACCTATACGCTGCATGTAAACTCAACCAATAATTGCGGTATGGATAGCAGCAGCGTTTTTGTAAAGGTTTATAAAAAAATAACCATACCCAACACCTTCTCGCCAAATAACGATGGTATAAACGACCTGTGGAATATTGACGCGCTGATCACTTATCCCGATTGCATACTTACCGTATTTGACCGCTACGGGCAGCAGGTGTACCGCAGCATTGGCTATAATACCTCGTGGGATGGCAAATATAATGGGCAAATATTGCCCAGCGGCACCTACTATTATGTTTTAGACCTGAAGAACAACACGCCTAAAATATCGGGCTGGGTGCTGATCGTGCGATGAAAATACATTAACTCTTCTAATTCAGACTAATAACAAATTGCGTTTTGATGCGGGCATCATGGTACAACAAGCGTACATTTAACCATGCATCATGAACATCATTTAAAAAGCTCGGATACCATCCGCGATATTGTTATTGGCATGTCTGACGGTTTAACCGTTCCTTTTGCGCTGGCGGCAGGCTTAAGCGGCGCAGTCAATTCATCGGGGATAGTAGTTACAGCGGGTATTGCCGAAATTGTTGCAGGTTCGATAGCTATGGGCCTGGGCGGTTTTTTAGCAGGCCGTACCGAGGCCGATCATTATGCATCGGAGCTGAAACGCGAGTATGATGAGGTTGAGCGTGTTCCGGAACAGGAAAAAATGGAAGTAAAAGAGGTTTTTGCCGGGTTTGGCCTATCGGAAAAACTACAGAATGATGTTGCCGATGAAATGGCTAAGGATAAAGACAAATGGGTTGATTTTATGATGCGCTACGAATTGGGCCTTGAAAAACCCGAAGCCAACCGCGCCACGCAAAGCGCCATAACCATAGGCATATCATACATAGTTGGGGGCATTATACCACTATCGCCATACTTTTTTATAGCCGATTCGCGTATGGCGCTATATTATTCATGTGCTGTTACCATGGTTTGCCTGTTTGTGTTTGGTTATTTTAAAAGCAAGGTAACCGGGCAGCCAGCCTTTACAGGCGCCATAAAAGTGTTAGTGATAGGTGCCCTGGCAGCAAGTGCCGCGTTTATTATAGCAAAATGGGTTAGCGGGAGTTAGTAACGTGTCATTGCTGAGGCCCAAGCCGGGATATGAGCGTATAGCGGGCCGCGGCAAACCCATCGCCTGTATATGAAAGCGACGTGTTTGCCACGTCGCAGCAGCGCACCGCCCAACTCTGCTCCTCGCAATAACATAAAAGTGGAAAATATCATTCCCTGGGCATGGCACTGCCCTGCACGCGGCAAAATCTAATAATTGATAAACTTATCTATCTGCTCATCAGTAAACTTAACCGTGTCTTCCTTAAAAAGATTGCCGTTTGCATCCAGCTCGGTTTTAATATTGGCTATGTGCAGCTTTAGCGGCATTACATGCAGGTTAAGGTAATGGCAAACTCCCGTAAAATGATCTATGCCCCGTATGTTGCCGTATCTGCCCGATGATATGCCGGTAAGCGCTGCTTTCTTCTCATAAAAACTTTCGGGGAATGAACAGGCATCAATAAACACTTTTAAAACGCCGGGATAACTGCCGTTATACTCGGGTATGATGAACAGGAACTTATCGGTTTTGGTGATAATATCCTGGATAGACTGAAAAGCTTCGCTCCTTTTACCAAAAAGGTCAGTTTCGAGCAGGTTTGGCGGCAACTGCATCAGCGAAAGCAAACCTGCTTCCACGCCTTTTGCGCGCAGCCTTTCCTGGTAATATTTGGCTACTTTAAGGGTTGTGCTGCCGGGCCTGCTGGTTGATGAAATTATAGTGATCATTATATATTATCGTTAAAAAACACCCACATGGTTTTTAAAAACCTTTAAGTATAAATATTGTGTGTAAGTAGGCCAAAAATGTGAGTAAAATTATCCCTCTTAACCCCCATCGGGCACCGTACAAACGCTGGCAATTATTTAATTTTGTATCTTAGCGCGGGCTAAAAAACTTTACGAAGTTAGAAATTTCTACTTCTGTTTTTCGTTTACTGTAAACCCGGTCATAAAAAAATATAAATACACAATGAGTAAAATTATTGCTTTAGCCAACCAGAAAGGTGGCGTAGGAAAAACTACATCATCCATAAACCTGGCCGCAAGTTTAGCCGTATTAGAATACAGGACTTTATTGGTTGATGCCGATCCGCAGGCCAATTCAACGTCGGGCATAGGCTTTGACCCGCGCACCATAAAAAACAGCATTTACGAGTGTATCATCAATCAGATAGACCCGCATGAGGCCATCCAGCATACCGACACCCCGCATCTTGACCTGCTGCCTGCACATATAGACCTGGTAGGTGCCGAGATAGAAATGATAAACCTGGAGAACCGTGAGTTTAAAATGAAGGAAGTGCTTAACGGCCTGCGCGATGAATACGATTTTATCATTATTGATTGTTCGCCGTCGTTAGGCTTGATCACCATCAACTCCCTAACCGCCGCCGACTCGGTTATTATACCCGTACAGTGCGAATATTTCGCCCTTGAGGGCTTGGGCAAGCTGTTAAATACCATTAAAATAGTACAATCGCGCTTAAATACTGAGCTTAAAATAGAGGGCATATTATTAACCATGTATGATGTGCGCCTGCGCCTGAGCAATCAGGTGGTTGAGGAAGTAAGAAACCATTTTGAGGATATGGTGTTTGATACTATTATACAGCGTAATACGCGTTTGAGCGAAGCGCCGAGCTTTGGCATATCGGTAATTATGCATGATGCCAATTGTAAAGGCGCCATCAATTACCTTAACCTTGCCCGCGAAATTATACGTAAAAATGGTTTGGTTGAGGACGCAACCACCGCAACAACAGAAACGGCATAGCAAATGAGTAATGAAAAACGAAACGCACTGGGAAAAGGCTTAAGCGCCCTGCTGAACGACTCAGTTAATGTAAATCCCGATAAAAACAGCGCCGTTTCTGCTCCCGAAGTTAACAGTCTGGGATCTGTAAATGAGATAAAAATAGCCGAGATACAGGTTAACCCTTTTCAGCCCCGTACAGAGTTTGATGAGCAGGCCCTTAATGAATTAGCCGACTCCATAAAACTACAGGGGCTTATACAGCCCATTACCGTAAGGCGCGTTAACGCACACAGTTATCAGTTGATATCGGGCGAACGCCGTTTGCGTGCCTCGAAAATTGCGGGCTTAACACAAATACCGGCTTACGTACGCACCGCTAATGACCAGCAAATGCTGGAAATGGCGCTGATCGAGAACATCCAGCGTGAAAACCTTAACGCCATTGAAGTTGCCCTCAGCTTTCAGCGCATGATAGATGAATGCAGCCTGAAACAGGAAGAATTAAGCGAACGGGTAAGCAAAAACCGTTCGACAGTGACCAATTACCTGCGGCTGTTGAAACTGCCTCCGGGCATACAAGCCTCCATCCGCGACGGGCGCATCAGCATGGGCCATGCACGTGCTTTAATAAGTGTTGATGACCCTGCTAAACAATTATTTATACACCAGCATATTATAAAGGATGGTTTATCCGTTCGTAAGGTTGAAGAACTGGTACGTGAGGTACAACGCGCACCGGTAAAAAAAGAGGGCAAACAACCCGAGCCTATGCCATACGCCTTGCAAAAGATCGAGGATGAACTGGCATCGAAATTTAGTACAAGGGTTAAGCTTAAGGTTAGCGGGCAGGGAAAGGGTATGATAGAGATACCATTTTTATCTGAAGATGACCTTGGGCGTATTCTTGAAATGTTGGATTGGTAGAAAATGTATAAATATCTGCTCACAATTTTCCTGGTAACCGGCATTGCGCTAACAGCTATGGCGCAAAAGCCCCAAATGGATACTGTTAGAAATAAAAGGGACAGCCTGAACTTAAAGCGCGATTCCGCATCATCAAAGCGCTTTGTACCAAAAGTAACCAAAGAAAAAGCTTATCACCCCGATAGCACACATAGCCCTCACAAGGCCGTTATGCGCTCATTAATGATACCGGGTTGGGGCCAGATATATAACCACCAATGGTGGAAAGTGCCCGTTATTTACGCTGGGTTGGGGCTTTTGGCCGATGCCATTATATTTAACGAGCGCTATTATAAACCCACTTTGGTGGTTGCCATATATTATGAGCATGGGATAACGCCAACCCCATCAATGCCACAGTATAACTTATACCTCGAATATCAGAATGCGGGAACCCCCGCGCAATCAATTTATGATGCGGTTAACAGCTACAGGCGCGACCGAGATTTAAGCATCATGGGCTTTGCAGCCGCGTGGGGCATACAAATGGTTGATGCTTATATTGATGCCAAATTCCAGCATTCCTATACCATGGATACTGATTTTTCTTTCAAAATTTCCCCTACCATTATCAATCAGCAGCCCATGTATGCCTATAATTTTAACGGCCCTGTTATTCCTGGTTTAAAACTTACCTTTACACTTCAATAGGTTTATGATTTAATCATAAATTTGTTTCATCGTCATAAAAAAAATAAATATTACAGATGAAGATCGCATTATTAGGGTACGGAAAAATGGGCAAAATAATTGAAAAGATCGCCACCGACCGCAAGCATGAAATTGTACTGAAAATAGATTACGATAACCTGCACGACCTTACTACCGAAAACCTGCAGCAGGCAGATGTGGCTATCGAGTTTACCACCCCATCATCGGTTTTAAGCAATATAAAGCTTTGTTTTGATGCCGGCGTACCCATAGTAGTTGGCACAACCGGCTGGTATGACGAGCTATCGGCTATAAAAGATGAATGTGAAAAAAACAATGGCACGCTGCTTTACGCCACTAATTTTAGCGTTGGGGTAAATATCTTTTTTCATGTAAATAAGGTGCTTGCCAAAATAATGAACAATTACCCTTACTACGAAGTACAGGTAGAGGAAATACATCATACCCAAAAGCTGGATGCCCCAAGCGGTACGGCCATCACTATTGCCGAGGGCATTATCAATAACCTTGACGCGAAGCAAAGCTGGGCCAATATAGTACTGGCCGATGATAATAATGCCGGTGATGATCATATAAAAACTAACGAATTGCTCATCGAGTCGCACCGTATTGACAGCGTGCCCGGCACGCATACCGTAATATATGATTCGGAAGTGGATACCCTTGAATTTAAGCATACCGCCCATAACCGCAACGGCTTTGCCTTAGGCGCCGTACTGGCGGCCGAATGGCTACAGGATAAGAAAGGTTTTCATTCTGTACAGGACATGTTTAACTTTAGCATTTAATAAGTAATTTGCCCCTCCCAATATTAAAAAAAATGAACTGGAAATTCTGGAATAGAAAAAGTAAAGCCAAAGCCGCCCCAAAGAAGAAAAAGAGCGCCGGCCGCGAGTGGACGGATGCTATAATTTTCGCGGTGATAGCTGCAACGCTTATCCGTACCTTTTTTGTTGAGGCTTACACCATACCAACGCCATCAATGGAGCGATCATTATTAGTGGGCGATTTTTTGTTTGTAAGCAAGCTTAATTATGGCCCCCGAATACCCATGACGCCAATTGCGTTCCCCTTCGCGCATAATGTAATGCCGCTTTTAGGCACCAAATCATACTGGGACGGTCTTGAGCTGCCTTATTACCGCCTGCCCGGCTTTAGCCATGTTAAAAAGGGCGATGTAGTAGTATTCAACTATCCGCAGGATACCATAAATAACCGCCCCGTTGATAAACGCGAAAATTATATAAAACGCTGCCAGGGCGCGCCCGGCGATACGCTAAGCGTGGTTGACGCACAGGTTTATGTAAACGGCAAAGCAGCCCCAAACCCACCGGGCGAGCAGACGGAGTATACCTACAAATCTGTAGGTCAGGATATTAACCCACAGGTTTCTGCCGATCTTAATATCACCTATTACCAAGATGGCGGCCTACCCGCCATGACTCAAGGATCTGCCAACATTTTAAAAGGCTATCCGAACATTAAAAACCTGGCACCAAAAATTTCAACAAAGGGTATTCCCGATCCTTCGAACCCGGTTTTTCCTTTAGCATTTTATATACCGGTTAAACTAACCGATAAATTACCCATTTACCACTGGAACGTAGATAATTTCGGGCCTATCATCATCCCCAAAAAAGGGTGGACGGTGAAGCTGGATAGCATTACATTCCCGCTTTATGAACGCGCCATTGCCGAATATGAGCATAATAAGGTGGAAGTTAATGGCAAGGATATTTTGATAAACGGTGTAAAAACCAATACCTACACCTTTAAAATGAATTATTACTGGATGATGGGCGATAACCGCCACGATTCGGAAGATTCGCGCTACTGGGGTTTTGTACCCGAAGACCATATTGTAGGCAAAGCCCTGTTCATATGGATGAGTTGGGACGATAACGGATCGTTTTTCAGTAAGATACGCTGGAGCCGGTTGTTCAATATCATTCATTAGCAAATGGGGGAGATTGATTATATAAGCACATATATAATTGCCTCCCCGCTGATTATATTAGCCATCATAGGCTACTGGAAATTATTTACAAAAGCAGGCAAGCCCGGCTGGGCAGCCTTTGTTCCTTTTTATTCCACCTATATAATGCTAAAGCTAAGCGGCAGGCCCGCGTGGTGGCTTATATGGATGTTTGTTCCTGTATTTAACTTAATTGTAAGCATTTGTATCTATGTAGATTTCATACGGTCGTACGGAAAGTTTACGGTAAGGCAACAGCTTGCAGGTATAATTTTAGGCTTTATTTACCTGCCAAAATGGGGCTTTGATAAAACCACCAGGTATTTAGGGCAATCTGCAACTAACCGCTTTAAAGAGGAGCATGAAAATATAGCCGACAAACCATCAGAAGTGCAATGGGCCGCAGTTATTGTTATAATACTGGTGTTCATCGTATTTATACGGGCTTTTTTTGTTGATACCTTTTACATACCCGTAGTATCAATGGAGCGATCAATCCTTAGCGGCGATTTTATAGTGGTAAGTAAGCTAAACTATGGCGCACGAACGCCTATCACACCGGTAGCATTCCCTTATGCAAACCATAATTTGGGAGGGACAAATATTAAGACCTATTGGGATGGCATACAGTGGCCTTACCACCGCCTGCCGGGATTTAGTGAAGTAAAAATTGGCGATGTAGTAGTATTCAACTATCCGCAGGATACTATAAACAACCGCCCCGTTGATAAAAAGGAAGTTTACATTAAGCGCTGCGAGGGCACACCTGGCGATACAGTGAAAATGATAGATGCGCAGGTTTATGTAAATGGTAAAGCCATACCTAACCCGCCCAACGGGCAAATGGAATACTATGTTAAAACGAAAGGTATTGGTATCAATCCACAGGTATTAAAAGATCTGCATATCTCAAATATGGACAGCACCGCTATGTATACGATGACGCGGGATGCTGCAACCGAGTTAAAGCGATATTCCAACGTGCAAACCGTAACGCCGTCTATATTTCCACGGGACTTGGATGACACAATTAATCCGATTTTTCCTTTATTTTATCCCAACCATATAATGCTAAACGGAAAAGAGCCCAATTATCACTGGAGCGCAGATAATTATGGTACTATTATCGTCCCTAAAAGGGGCTGGACGGTAAAGTTAGACAGCATGACATTCCCGATATACGAGCGCGCCATTGAAGTTTACGAAAAGAACAAAGTAAAAACTGTTGGCAATGCCATTTTTATCAATGGGCAAAAAACCAATACCTATACCTTTAAAATGAATTATTATTGGGTGCTGGGCGATAACCGGCACGATTCGGAAGATTCGCGCTACTGGGGCTTTGTACCTGCAGACCATATTATAGGTAAAGCGATACTGATTTACATGAGTTGGGATGCCAGTGCGCCATTGTTTGATAAAATAAGGTGGAACAGGATATTCAATTTAGTACATTAGCGTTAACAGCGGGCATTGCATGAACTGGAGATTCTGGCGAAAGAAAACAAAAGTAAAAAAACGGAGAAGTGTAACACGCGAATGGTTGGGCGCCATTATTTTTGCTGTTATAGCCGCCATTATTATCCGCGCTTTTTTTGTTGAAGCCTACTTTATCCCCAGCGGGTCAATGGAAGGTACGCTCTTGGTGGGCGACTATTTATTTGTGAGCAAGGTAAATTACGGTGCCCGCATGCCTATCACACCCATTGCGTTTCCGTTTGCACAAAATACCTTGCCTCTTTTTGGTACCCGGTCGTATTGGGATGGTATCAGGCTGCCGTATTTCCGTTTGCCGGGATTAGGTAAAATAAAAAGGGGCGATGTGATTGTGTTTAATTACCCGCTTGATATTGATTCGCCGCTTTACCGCCCGGTTGATAAGCAGGAAAATTATATAAAACGCTGCGTGGCCATACCCGGCGATACGCTTTCCATACTACACGCGCAGATATATATTAACAGCAAGCCCGAGGCAAACCCTGCAAACATCCAAACATCATACCTGGTACAAACAGATACTACGGGCATTAGCCTGCAAACTTTTAAAAAACTACAGATCACCGTTCACGGGGAATATACCTTTAATTACTACGACCTGGTTATGAGCAGGGAATCGGCTGCCGCATTAAAGGGCTATCCCAATGTCAGGTACCTGCATGAATATTTACAATATAAGGGCGCTTATGATGCGGATGTATTTCCGCATGACCCGCACCTGCGCTGGAATGCTGATAACTACGGGCCCATCATCATCCCCAAAAAAGGATGGACAGTAGATTTAGACAGCCTGAACCTGCCGCTTTACCGTCGCGCCATTGCCATCTATGAAAATAATAAGCTGCAATTAATTGGGCATGATATTTTTATCAACGGTAAAAAAACCAATACCTACACCTTTAAAATGGATTATTACTGGATGATGGGCGATAACCGCCATAACTCCGAAGATTCGCGCTACTGGGGCTTTGTCCCCGAAGACCATATTGTAGGCAAGGCCCTGTTTACCTGGATGAGCACCGACAGCAGCCAAACCTTTTGGCACAGGATCCGCTGGAACAGGATCTTCAGAGGGGTACATTGATTTTTAAATTTGATAGATAAATATTAATTTAACGCTATCAATCAATGACATAAAAAATGACCCCTACTGAATTGCAACCAAAAAAACGCATTGAATCCATTGATATAATGCGCGGTATTGTAATGGTGGTAATGGCGCTGGATCATAGCCGCGATTTTTTGACTGATCCGAATTTTGATCCCACCAATTTACACAAGGCCTCGACCATATTATTTTTAACCCGGTTTGTTACGCACTATTGCGCGTCGACCTTTGTTTTTTTGGCGGGTACAAGCGCCTATTTATCAATAAGCAGGGGTAAAACAAAAAACCAGGCCGCTAAATTTTTATTAAGCAGGGGTTTATGGCTTATTTTTTTAGAATTAACCATTGTGCGTTTCGGGTGGATAGTGAACCTGGATTACAGTTTTATATTTTTGCAGGTAATTTGGGCCATAGGGTTTAGCATGGTAATACTGGCCGCGCTGATTTATTTGCCGTTACCCGCAATTGCCGGGTTTGGTTTTATACTGGTATTCGGGCACGATCTGTTTGATAAATTCGCGGTTACATCACTTAGCCCCGCAGGTAAAGTCATATGGGATTTTCTGCATGTGATGGGCTATGTAAGTATTGGCAGCAAGTTTGGCATAATGATATTATATCCCCTTGTGCCCTGGGTAGGTGTGATGGCTTTGGGCTATTGTTTTGGCACCCTGTTTAAAATGGATGCCGCCAGGCGCAGAAAGTTATTGCTAACTATTGGCTTTAGCGCCATAGCACTATTTGTGTTGATAAGGGCGGGGAATTTCTACGGCGATCCGGCCTATTGGACTGATCAGCATTCGTGGTACCGGGATGTACTGTCATTTATAGATGTAAGCAAATACCCGCCATCGCTTGATTATTTATTGATAACACTGGGCCCGGTAATGCTGTTGATAGCCGCCTTTGAGCATGTAAAAAACCGGGTTACCGATATATTTTTGGTTTATGGGCGTGTACCGCTATTTTATTACATACTGCATTTGTACCTGCTGCGTTTGCTGTGCATTATACCGTTTATCATCTATAACAAAAAGCAAGGCTATAGTTTCCCGTTATGGTCGGTATATGTCGCCTGGTTACTGGTAGTGTTTATATTGTATTTCCCATGCAGGTGGTTCATGAAATATAAGCAAACCCATAAACAGTGGTGGCTTAGTTATATTTGATCAGCAGTTACTTGCAATACCTCGCCAAAAACTCATCGGCGCGGTTACTGCCTATGTTGTGAATAAACGTCCAATCGTGGCAGGCTCCGGTGGTATCGCTTTGTTGTAATTTCTCTTTGGCCTGTTCAAGCACATCGCTTATAAAATCATCATCGTAACCTAATTGGTTTTTAAGGTTGATAATGTCGGTTTCCTGCCGGGTATCGGTCTTACCTGCATATTTGGCTTTATAATAATTGGTAATGGCATCCTGCTGTCGCTGTTCTATTTTATAAGCTTGTATGGCCTGGTTAATATCGGCACTGTTTTTGGCGCTGCATTTTGCCGCATCGGGTTGAAATCTTACAGGCAAAATAATAATGCTTGAATGATAATCAGCCGGTATAAGCCATTTGCCCGAGGTAAGTTTTACCACGCGTAAGGCTTCATCATCCAGGTCGATACCCAAACCCTGGCTTACTTTGGCATCGTAAACCTTACCGCTTTTATCCAGCCTGAAACTTACTTTAATAGTTCCGGGTATACAATTTTGCCGGGAATACTCCGGGTAAATGATCTTTTGTGTTAAGAAATTATTCAGCGCCGCCCCGCCACCTTTAAAAGCCGGTGGCTGACCGTACGTAACATTTACAGTTATAGTTAACAGTAATATGAACAGCAGCTTTAGCATATAGTAAATATCGGTATTATTCAGGTTAACAATATTGGAATGGATTTGTGTCTACCAACATTTTGCTCCTTCGGAGCAATTTTCAAATGATGCTTCTTAGCTTAAAGAAATTGCCTCCTCGATCGCACCGCCCGGCTTTAATTCTTATTGCAACCGCAGCAATATGTTAGGGTCAGGAATATTTTGCAGGTATATATCTTTTTCGGAATTACGGCAGGCGCCGGGGTAATCGCCGGTTTTACCTTGCATATCCAGCATCAGCTGAAAATGCAGGTGAGGCGGCCAGTTGCCGTTCTCATCAGCCGTGCCAAAATTGGCTATAAGCTGCCCTGATGTGATTTGCTGACCAATACTCAACCCAACTAAATTTGTGCGGCTTAAGTGCCCGTAGAGGCTGTACAGGGTTAAGCCATCCAGATCATGCTGTAAAATTATGGTTGGGCCATAATCGCCAAAATGGTTATTATCCTGAAAGCTGTGAACAGTACCATTCAATCGCGCATAAACCGGGGTTCCGGCATCCGCCCAAATATCAACACCTAAATGCAGGCTGCGGCGCTCTTCGCCGGTATCAAACTGTTCGCGGTTATCGTAAATGGTACGCAGCTCCATATAGCCGCCTATGCCATAGCGGGCTTTGCTACCGGCCAGTTTTTGGTTTACCCATTGGCTGAACTTTTCGGTATCATTAACTATACCGGCGTTTAATTCGCTGTTTGCGCGGGTAAGGTCAAAACTAACCAAACGGTCGGTTTTTATATCAAAATCAACTATGCTGCTTATGGGTTGCGGGTGATGTTTTAACCAGGCTGATAAGCGGGCTGATGCATCCATGCGGATTTAATTATTCAACATCCTTTTGCCGTTCTTCTTTGCTTATCTTATCGAAGATCTTGTCCATGCGGTCAACATATTCGCTGGTATCATCAATAAAGAACTCCAGTTGGGGGATGATGCGCACCTGATCCTTAATTTTAGCACCCAGCTTATAGCGGATCTCGGAGGCGTGTGATTTTATGGTTTGCAAAGCCAGCGTGTTATTGGTGCTGTTAAAAAAGCTTAAAAACACTCGCGCAATAGCCAGATCGGGTGTTACACGTACTTTGGTAATGGTTACCATTGTGCCGGGCAGGTAATTATTCCCCTCGCGCTGAAATATGGCTGCCAGATCCTGTTGTATTACTCCGGCAAATTTTTGCTGACGTTTTGATTCCATGGTTATTGTAGGAGGTTGAAAGTGTAAAGTTGAAAGTATAAAGCTATACTTTCTAGTATAAGTATAATGCAAATTAATAATAAATGTTTGGGTTGATTTGAACGAGTAAAGCTAAAAGTATAAAACTAATCCTGCCTGCATAAAACTTTCAACCTTCTACTTTTAACTTCACTATAAATCCTGTTTGATCTCATCCAATCCTTTTATGCTCAGCCTTGCGCTTATGCCCGATGCCAGTACCGCTATAACGCCCACGGTTAAAAATACCAGTACAAAATCAGTTGCCCTAATGGCAATTGGATAAGCATCTATCACCTCCATATGGCCGCCCATCCGTATCCAGCTGTAGTGCTGCTGCAAAAGGCAAAATATCAGCCCTACTACTATCCCGGCAATACATCCCATAGCAGATATCATCATCCCCTCAAAAAAGAAAATGCCCTGTATCAGCCTTTTGCCCGCGCCCAGGCTGGTTAATATGGCTATGTCTTTCCGCTTATCGATCACCAGCATGGTTAACGAGCCGATGATATTGAATATAGCGATGATGAGTACAAACACCAGTATCATGAATATAAACCAACGTTCGTAGTTTAAAGTTTTATATAGTTCGGTATTTTGTTGGATGCGGTTTTTTATGGTAAACCTGTTACCAATTTTATTGCTGATGGCCTTTTGCTCGGCATCGATATCAGTACCCGGTTTATAATTTATCTCGATGGATGAAACCTCTGTTGGCTGGGCTAGTACCTCCCGGGCAAACTCAATGGGGGTAACCAGTATATCGTCAAAATCCTGCTGTATGGTGAATACACCTGATGGATCGATATCGCGCACGATAAACTCATTCAGCGGGTTTGATCCGCCCATGGCATTGCGGTTTGGGGCATACACCTGCAAAGGCTCCTCGCCACTAAGATTAACCGATAGCGTGCCCGCCACAGTTCCGCCTATTACAGCGAAATACTGTCCATCCGCCTTGAGGGTGAATGAACCATCCTGTATGGTGCTGTCGAGCTGCTTATTCCGCAAAAACTCGTCACTTACGCCTTTTATGGTACCAATGAATGTTTTATCGCCATATTTTATCAGCGCCTTTTCCTGTAAAACCTCGGTGTAGGAGAATATTGCAGGATCTTTATGCAATTGCAGAAAATAGGTGGTGTTTGGGTCGAACGTTTTACCGAAACGGGTTTCTACCTTAATTTCAGGCGTAAAGTTGCTGTACAGCGACAGGATCACCTTTTCGAACCCATTGAATACCGACAAAATGATAATAAGCGCCGCGCTGCCAATAAATACCCCCAGCATGCTGATGCCCGAGATGATATTGATAGCGTTCATCTTTTTTCGCGAAAAAAGATACCGTTTGGCTATGTAAATGGAAGTGTTCAACCGGGCCTAATTTAAATAGGGGTTGAGCTCCAGTTCCTGACCGATGGTAGTGCGCGGGCCGTGACCGGGATATACAATGCAATCTTCGGGCAGAGTTAATATTTTATCCCTGATACCTTTCAGCAACAGCTTTTGACTGCCGCCGGGGAAATCGGTACGGCCAATACTGCCGTTGAATAATACATCGCCGCCTATCAGATAATTTTCTTCGGGATTGTAAAAGCATAAATGTGCAGGCGAATGGCCGGGAACAAACAACAACTCGAACCGCGTATCGCCAAAGCGTATGGTGCCTTTCTCGGGCAAATATACTTGCGGGTTAGGTGATGGATCGTAATGCAGGCCTACCGATTGCGCATAGGCCACCATGTTATCCAGCAGCTCCTGCTCGCCTTTATGAAAGCGGGGATGCAGGCCATACATATCAAAAATAAACTTATTGCCCAGCACATGGTCGATATGGCAATGCGTATTGAGCAGCAGCACAGGCTTCAGCTCATTTTCGGTAATAAAATCAACCACGGCATTCTGCTCGGCGGCAGAGTTCATGCCCGGATCAATAATGCAGCACTTGCCGGTGCCATCAAAAACAACATAGGTATTCTCCTGGTACGGATGATTTTCAAATGATTCATGCATAGTTTATCCCCCAAACTCCCTTGTGAGCGCAGGTATCACAAATGTAATAAAAAAGGTGGGGGTTAGAGGTTAGTGATTGGTGATTAGAGATGTTAAAACCTTAACTGATTTAAGATTGTTAAATTTACATTATGGCAGATGTACATAGTAAGGCGATCCGCAGTTATAATTCTGTAACTCCACATGATATTAAATAATCTGCTATTGAATTATAGAAAGAAGGATTTCTTGTCGGATCATCATTACTACCAGTAGGAACAAATATTACCATTCCTTCTCTCGCTCTTGTTAGTAACACTCTGTACTTATTTATAATGAATTTTTTCATTTCAGGATTACCAACTTTTTGCCATTTTGTTCCCTTAAATGAATTAAAATCCCAGTTATTATCGTATCTCCTTAAGTCAGCGTCCCAACAAACCCCTACCCAATCTAATTCTAAACCTTGAATTCCAAACTCAGTTGCTGGAATTTCTAAATAATAGGATGATCGTACATCCTCACGGCTATTTAAAAACCATTCAGCTTCTTCTAATGGTATTTTTACATCTAATCCATACGGGCGTAAACGCCTACCACCCGAACTGGCGACTAATCCCATTCTTCTTGATCCTTTACATTTAGATTTAAGCCATTGTTTTGCATTGTCTAAATCTCTGGTAATAACTATTTTGTAATTAGATAGCTTATTATTGAAAATTTGTTTGGCTTCATTCGGTTCATTAGTTAAAACTAGATTTACCCAATTAGACAGTTCCTCTGCTTTGTAAGATCTAATTGATACATCCAAATGTAAATCCTTATTTTCAACTACTTCAACATTATCAGGTGCATGTTCGAAAAGTGTAAGATTACCCGTACTATGATTGCCAATTTTTAGTTGTGATGAAATATATACCTTCCAATCTGTAAATTTTCCCTGAACAATTTTACCCCATTCAGGTAATCCTGCCTCACCTGTATTTATTTCTTGACCACCACCTACTAATGCTACAATTACTGACCAATCTTGGTGCCTGTTCATAATCTCCAACATCATTTCTGGTTCAGAAAATGGCCTTTGAAATTTTCTCATGGAATGTTCCGCGTTCCATGCTCTTTGTGCTTCATCAAAAATTACAATTTTATTATTTGGTATTCTGTCTTTGTCAAAGAAATAATGATCCAAGAACCGATGCACATTTTCTATAAATGATATAATTCTATCCGTTTCCTTTTTCTTTGCATTGATATCATTTCTTTTTATTTTTTTAAAAGCATCACGAGATAATGCCTCTCTTAAAACTTTAATTAAAGGGCCATTTCCAGATAAAAATGTAGCTAATGATTTCTCATGCCCTTGAAAGTCCTCATCATGGGCAATATTTAATCCAGCTAATGTTTTACCTGCACCTGGCACGCCTGTAATAAAGCATATAATTTTTTCATTATTAGCTTTAGCTTGTTTAATTGCATTTATTACGGCGTCCGAGGTTTTTGTAAGATTTTTAGTTCCCGCATGCGATCGCGATATTTCAATTACAAATTTTCCGGAGTAAAGTGTTTGAGCTGCTTCAATTATTGTAGGCGTTGGTGAATAATCGCTTTTATTCCACCTCGAGTAGTCTAATAATCTTTCTTTACTATCAAATTTATCTATTACATTATTTAGTTTTTCGAAAAGATTTGATGCATTCGCAAATACTATATTTTGTACAAAATCTTCTGTCCTAATTAATTTATCAATTAACTGCCCTCCTGAGGTTGCTATCAAAATTGGAACGATAATTTTATTTAGTGATTCAAAATGGAAATCCCTTATGTCTAAACAATAATCTAATAATTGCTCTTTATCTGCACCTAAATATTCTGATTTCCCAACTTTAAATTCAACTATTAAAATCAAGTTATTAGCAATGATAACTGCATCTATTCTTTTATCTCTTCTCGCAATTGGATACTCTAATAATATTCCAAATCTTAATGCTTGGGGATTAATCTCAATTAATTGCTTAAATGAAGATTTTAAGATATTGATTTCTTGGTCCCAGGAAAGTGTTTGCGTATGTAATTGCTGATGAAAACCCGCTATTCCCGCTTGTTTAGTCAGAGATCCAATAATCAGGTCATTATTGTCATTAATAAAGTCTGCGAATGTACTAGAATAAAACGCTCCCATTATTTATTGAAATTAGGAGAGTCAAAAAAATCCTTGAGTGGAATTTGTAAGGCATTAATAAGTTTCTCTAAATTTTCAATAGATATATTCCTTCTTCCATTTTCAACATCGGTAACATAAGTACGATCAATCTCAGCTTTGTTAGCTAAAGCTTCTTGAGATATGCCAATTATATTTCTTAATTCTTTTATTCTTAAGCCAACTTTAACCTTAATGCTCATTCATGCAAATTGGCCTTTTGTTGACTATAAGTCAACGGACTATAAGTGTCATTTATTTATTATATTTGAGCTATGAATATCGCTTTCCACTACATTTATAGAGATGGTGCTAATTATAAAAATTTCAATACAGTTATATTTAAAAACAATATTGATATCACCATTGAAGAATTAAAAATTCTTTTGAAAACTAAATTAATTTGCGAAGAATATTTTTATGCAGAAGAATGGAAGCTTCCAGATTTGCATTTCGGAAGTTGGGAGGATGAGTTTGACCATGACTTTCATTCCTTTGAAGACATTAATTATACTAATGAAACTCCAAACGCCGAACTTACAATGGCTGAATTTCTAAACATTATTAAAGAAACTGATTGGGTATGAATTGAACCAAAATCCCAAAAGCGTTTCACGTCTGAAAACCCTCAATAAGCCCCCTCAAACTCATCGTCCACACTTTCACGCAGGTCATACAGGAGCCATTGCTTGTTGGCGATAGCGGTGGTTTTTGATTGCAGCAGCTTGATGAAGTCGTTAACGCCTACGGGTTCGTTGCCGTTGCCGTGGATGAGTACGATGCTGCCGGGCATGGCGGTTTGCCCTTTCGCCAGCCAGGCATCGGTACCTATGGGTATCAGGCCAAAATCGGTGATACGGTATACCAGTTGCTGATCGCTCACCAACCCCGGGAAACGGAAAAACACCGATGGCAGCATACCGTTGCGCAGCATGGCTTTTTCGGTTTCCAGCACCTCGTAGCTGATATCGGTGCCCGGTTCCAGCAGAAAGTTTAGTTTTAGCGGTGCCTTGAGGCTTACACGGTGGGTATAGCTGTGGTTTATCCAAGTGATGTATATTTCATGGTCGGCCTGCAACTGTTTCAGCCATTCCAGGTCGACAGGGTGCTGGCGCATCCATACGCCGGTAACGGATAAGGCGATAGGCACGGGTTGTTCTACCTTTTTAAATTCGGTTATGATGTCGGTAAATATCTTCCGGTCAAGCGGGCGGTGCGATGGGCAAAGGTCGGCGGTAAGGCTGATGCCGGTTTCTTTGGGCAGGCCGTTCTCAATGCCGGCATCCTGTATCATTACGCTTTGTTTTTCGGCTTTGCTTATGGCGCGCTCGTATGGGGTATTGATGAAAAACGCCCTTGCCTGGGCAATAGTCATGGCCTGTACCTGGTAAAAGCTGCTTTCGTCAATTTTAGTTTCCAGCGTTTGGGGGTTCACCAGCATCAGGTAATGTTTGTCATAATTATCAAAGCGGCGCAGCACCATCCACTCCTGCGGAAAATGTTTGGCCGTACCATAATACACTTCGTAATTCTCGATTTTGGTGTAATTGGCCTGCGCGCGGACTATGGTAGTAAGTGATATAAAACATAGCAGCAGCAGGATGAACTTATGATAGGGTGGTTGCATTTTTATTTATCTTCCAGTTTTTACCTGTGATTATGGCAATAATAACCAATAATATTATCAAAATGATTTGAATAATAAATAATATTTGCAACACATCTGCCAACGGTGATACCGGCGGCTTAAAAATCGCTATGGACTATCGGCCATTGTCTATGGACTATAAAAAAACTACCTTTGAAGCATGACACGCTTATCCGTCAACATCAACAAAATAGCTACACTGCGCAACTCGCGCGGCGGCAATAACCCCGACCTGATACAGGTAGCCAAAGACTGCGAACGTTTCGGCGCACAGGGCATCACCGTACACCCCCGACCCGATGAAAGGCATATCCGCTATAAGGATGTGTTTGATCTGAAAAAGATAGTAACCACTGAGTTTAATATCGAGGGTAATTGCCAGGAACAAAAATTTATCGACTTGGTGCTGGCCAATAAACCCGAGCAGGTGACTTTGGTTCCCGATGTTCTGGGGCAGATCACCTCAAACCATGGCTGGGATACGATTGCCAATTACGATTATTTAAAGTACACCATAGCCATATTTAAAAATGCAGGTATCCGCGTATCTATTTTTGTAGACCCCGATCCTAAAATGGTAGAAGGCGCCGCCAAAACCGGTACAGACCGCATTGAGCTATACACCGAAGCCTACGCCACCCATTATCCCCAAGGCCGCGAACTGGCCATAGCGCCTTATATCGAAGCCGCGAAAATTGCGCAGCAAGCCAAGCTCGGCATCAATGCCGGGCACGACCTTGACCTGCATAACCTAAAATATTTTGCGGAAAACATCCCCAGCTTAGCCGAAGTAAGCATAGGGCACGCCCTGATAAGCGATGCCTTATATTACGGGCTGGAGAATACCATACAGCTATATTTGAGGCAATTAGCCCCCTAAACGGGATTATAGTTTCAGATCTTCCAGCTTGCTTTCATCCAAAACCAGCCTTTCGCTTTCTTCGCCGTGCTTGTACTGCCATTTAATCAGGCGGATGCAGCCATCGGCAATTTCTATCCCGGTTATATCGCCATCATCAAAACAACAGCAGCCGCTGTTAAAGTAGGTTGGCTTGTAAGCGGTAAAGTCGGGTACCTTATCGCCTTTTATGTGTCTGTCGGTTATTTGCTGCTGTAATTGTTGCGCCTGCTTGCTTTCGTTAGCTTTTTTGGCTGTTTCCAGTTCGTCGTATAATTTCTCCAGGTGTGTTAACGATTTAAAAACCGGTTGGTGCGTATGCCCGGTTATCAGCAATGTATGCTTCCGTTTCGAGCTCCATTGGTACATCATTTTGTTATGCGCTGTTTTCAGCTCATCATTATTAGCAGGTGTATTGGGGTTGATGCGCAGGTACGATTGAAACGGCGCCCATATATCAGATACAAACCATTTGCTAAACCAGTTGCCATCACTTTGCAGGTCGCCCTGGTGGCCGTGCGTCATGTAAATAGAAAGCGTTTTGTTATGTACAAGGGTTTGCAATATTACACCCTCGTATATTTTTACCTTTTGACCATATAGCTGCATCAGGCTAACTGGCGCTAAAGGGTCGTTGTCCCAGTACAGGTCGTGGTTGCCGAATATTTTGATGAAGGCTTTGCGTTTCAGAAACATACGCTCTTTTTTAAAAGTAGCTTTATTATGCCTTTTTACGGTGATGAACAGGTTTTCCCAAAGCTCCTCGCTATCGCCAAGGTTTATATAAAAGAATTTTTCGTGCTCGTAATGATCAAGTGCAGCGATGTAATTTTTCTCGGCCTTGGCAAACACATCCGAACCATCGCGCGCGCCCTTATGCTGATCGGAAAGGATGATGAATTTACCTGCATTCAGCTCAAAAGGCACCACCAACCCTTTTTTACCGGGGTTGATGGTGATGTTTTGGTATAGTTCACTTAAAGCCTTATCAACCCGCTTTCTATCCGGCCTCGACGAAAGTGTGTTAGCCAGGTTAACTACGGGTTTGGTTAATAAGCGTTGAAGAAATTTGCGCATGGCTAATTAACACTAAAAATAACACATTGTTACGCTTAATATTTATTTACAATGATAGTGCTAATGATTGCCGCATGCATGATCAATTAGCCCTAAAAATACCGTGAAAACACGGGGTGTGAATAAAAAAGCAGTATTGTACTTTCGGTTAATAAACTTTGTAAAACCTTAAACTAAAAATCATGAAAAAATTAATACTCTTAACTTGTATTTGCACAAGGCTCAGCACATGTTGCGTCCCCTGCAATACCACCTTGCCACCCGATGCGGTGTTAAGAAGCAGTCTAAAAAGTACGGATTCTGTTAATTATCAAATTACGTTGAACGGTGTAGATTCAACAGATGCCTCGAAAATGAAAAACTGGTTTTTAACATACCACGAGCAAGATAAAAGACCGGCCCGCGAAACTTTTTGGTTTAGTAGGACAGCTATCAGCCGCATGTACGATCTGTTAACCGCAGAAAGGGCCTTAGAAACAAGTCAATATAATATAGGGCCCGGCCAAAAAGGCTTCACCGATGGGATACGTATTTATTTTGTGAGCGATACAACAGTAAAAAAGGGCTGTCTTAATAATTCAATAATCTTAGTTTCTACAAAAAATGATGGCCCGGCGCCCGATTCTGTGCCTTCTAAGGCATACCATCTTGATTATTATGCGCACTCGAAAAAAGATATCCTTTTTAGTAATTTAGATTCCATACGCGGCCAGTGTTCTCCCAGGAATATACTTAAAAACAAAGGGCAAAACTTATACAATATATGTATAGGTTGTGATACTACCCCACCTTGTGATACTAACAAGCCACATTATATAACCCAGCGCAAAGCTCATAATATGGTTTCGCACTTTGGCCAACATCCTATTGTAACCACAAGCGAATGGTTTGACTATGATTTGATTAAAGATTTAGCAACAGACCCTGAACATGACGGACTACGGATCTATTTCGCCAGGCATCCCGTTAAATTTAAAGGCAAGGCAGACAAGTATGCCTCAAAAGACGCCTTTATATGGGTTACTACCCGGCCCGACAAGACAGATGCAAATGCCCATGATGATTATTTTGATTGTAAAACAACCCAGGAATATTTTCAAAAATACATTAAACGCATAGGATGGAATAAGGTTAACCCGCGTGGGGGCGATGATGGCGGCACGCCCGGTGGAGAGGATGATGGTGAGCTTTGCCCGTCTAATTGTAAACAGTAACAAAACAGGTAAAACCAGATGTTAAAATACATAACTTTTAATACAGGTGCCGAAATATTATGTTTCCTGATAGCAGTAATTTGCCTGTCGGGAAACATAAAGCCTGTTTGGAAATTTTTTATCCCTTATCTGTTCATCACCTGTGCAACTGAATTTACCGGTATCTATTTAAAAAGGTTGCATCACCCAAACCAATGGCCTTATAATATTTTACTGATAGTCCAGATTTTGTTTAACAGCCTTGTTTTTATGCATTTATTTAACAAGTTCATCAAAAGCAAAGCCATAATTACAGGCGGTTTAATAGCGCTGTTTATAATTTATGCTTATGATATTATAAGCCATGGTTTTTTTATTATTAATGAACTTACCTATAGCTCAATGTGCGTATTGTTTGTTATATATTGCTTTTACTATTTTTATTTATTATTAAACAATGATGAGTATATCGTACTAAAATATTCGGCAAATTTTTGGTGGGTATCAGGCTCGTTGCTTTTTTATTTTGGCAGCACAGCAGTTAATTTATTTCGTGAGCAATTAACTCCAATAGTTGTCGCCGACCATAATTTAACTTATTTCATCAATATTATATTGGACATCATACTTTATGGTTTTTGGAGCTACTCATTTATCTGCAAAAAATGGCTAACACCGACATTAAAAGCTTAGTTATTGTTACAACACTTATTTTTTTAATAGCGCCTGTTTTTCTGTTGCTATATATATTTATTTATAACCGCCGCAAAAAGCGGCATATCGAAGAAAAGCAGAACCTTCGCACAGCTTTTCAACAAGAACTTCTTAAAACGCAGATGGAAGTGCAGGAACAAACCCTTACCAACATCAGCCGCGAAATACATGATAATATTACCCAGGTACTGTCATTTGTAAAGCTAAACCTGGGCATGATAGAAGGCGCTGATGAAAATATTAAAAGCAAGATAAGTGAGAACCGCGAGCTTATCGCACAAACTATAAATGATCTGCGTAACCTATCAAAAAGCCTCAGTTTTGAACACATTGCACAGCTGGGCCTGGTAAAAACCATTGAAATTGAAGTAGAAAGGATCAACAACAGCGGCTTAATAAATGCAGAAATATTTATAACCGGCGAGCCTTGCAGTTTGGGCGAACAACGCGAGCTGGTGCTGTTTCGCATATACCAGGAAGCTTTAAATAATACATTAAAGCACTCCGGGGCTAAACATTTGAAAATCAACTTGCAATATTCTCAACTATTATTTAATTTAACACTCGAAGATGATGGTGCAGGTTTCTCACCCGATTTAATTAGCAACAGGGGATCGGGTTTGAGAAATATAGAAAATAGAGCAGCCTTGATTGGCGCTGTAGCAATTATTAACAGCTTGCCCGGTAAAGGATGTTGTATTAAGGTTACCCTAAACCCTTTTGAACTGCAATTATACGATGATGGTACCACTACAAATCGTTTTGGTTGATGACCACCGCCTTTTCAGGAGTGGCATAGCCTCACTTATCAATAAACTCCCGCAATATAAAATACTTTTTGAGGCCGGTGATGGCGAAGAGCTTGCCCGCAAACTCACCCCGAAAGTTAAGCCTGATATTTTGCTGCTTGATATTAACATGCCTAAAAAAGATGGCATTGAAACAGCACAATGGCTGCGCAGCAATTATCCCGATATATGTATCATCGTTTTATCGATGTTTGAGGATGCCGAAAAAGTATTGCAAATGGTTAAATTGGGTGTGAAGGGTTATTTGCTTAAAGATGCCGAACCTTATGAATTTGAACAGGCTTTGCAACGGGTATCGCAAGGCGAAGTGTATTACCCCGATTTTGTTACCCGGCATTTGGTACAAAATTTCCATCACCAGGCCGAGCAGGTCAAACTAAATACACGCGAGCTTGAATTTTTAAAACTGGCCGGATCAGAGCTCACCTATAAAGAGATAGCCGACCAAATGTGCATCAGCGCACGCACCGTTGATGGTTACCGCGACCAGTTATTCGAAAAATTGCAGATAAAAAGCCGCGTAGGCCTGGTGCTTTATGCCATAAAAAATAAATTGATAGAATTGTGATTTTGCTAATTATATTAGCAAATTTGCATTATGGCACATGCAGATAATGACGAGTTTTTTAAGGGCCGCGGGGCACAGGTAAACACCCACAACAAATTTCTGAAAAGCAAATATGTGCTGGAACATATTGAGGGGCTGGATGAACCCCTGCTGGAAAATAGCGCCACACAAATTTTTGAAGAGAACCCCAAAAAGATAGTAAGCGAATCAAACAGCCCCGACCTGAGCCACATGTTTTCCATAAACCCCTACCAGGGCTGCGAGCATGGTTGCATATATTGCTATGCCCGTAATACGCACGAATATTATGGCTTTAGCGCCGGGCTTGATTTTGAACGTAAAATTATTGTAAAGCGTAACGCCGCCGAACTGCTGGAACAATACTTTAATAAAAAAAATTATAAACCCGTATGCATCCTGCTATCAGGCAATACAGATTGCTACCAGCCTATGGAGCGCAGGCTAAAAATAACCCGGTCGTTATTACAGATCTTTCTGCAATATAAAAACCCCGTAAGCATCATCACCAAAAACAATGTAATACTGCGCGACCTGGATATATTGAGCGAATTAGCCACCCTTAACCTGGTACATGTAAATGTATCGCTCACCTCGCTAAACGAGCAGCTAAGGCAAAAGCTTGAGCCACGTACCGTAACTGCCACGGGCAGGCTGGCGGTTATTCAAAAATTAACAGAACAGGGTGTACCTGTCAGAGTGATGGCCGCGCCGATCATCCCCGGATTAAACAGCAGTGAAGTGCCCAATATTATCAAAGCTGCAGCCGACAGGGGCGCTTTAGCAGCAGGTTTTACCATTGTAAGGCTTAACGGTAGCATAGCCGAGATATTCAGCGACTGGATACACAAAGCCTTCCCTGACAGGGCCGAGAAAGTGCTGAGCATGATAAAGGAATGCCACGATGGCAAGCTTAATGATAGTGAGTTTGGCCGCCGCATGAGCGGCGAAGGGCCTGTTGCCGAGTCGATACACCAAATGTTCCGTATGGCCTGTAACCGCTTTTTGGCAGGGCGTGAAATGCCGCCCTTTGATTATACCTTGTTTGTGCCAAGGGGTGGGAAGCAGACGAGTATGTTTTAAGTTTATTAAAACCAATTTGTCATCCTGAGTGCAACGAAGGATCTATCCGTGTTCTCCTGAGCATTGCGTAGACCATAGCTCGTAAAATAGATCCTTCGTTGCACTCAGGATGACAAGAAAGTTTTGAGTGCGCAGTTCAAAAATCGTTCAATCAATACCCCAATAACAATCCCGACAGTATACGACAGGAGATCACCCCATAAAAAAGTATCGCCCAAAACCAAGCGGCCAAAAAGGGTATGCCTAAGACTATCAATCCACGGCGCTTTGTAAAGTTGGCTAAACTCTATCGCGTAGCAAAATAATAAGCTGTACGCGACGATCCGTTTAATAGCAGCCCTAATAAACAAAAAACGGAATATGAAGTAAACCATCAAAGCCCACAATACATCGCCTATGAATAATGGAATAACCGTGTAGTGCCGGGAAAGCAAACCTATGATGATGGTGAAGATGATGAGGATAAAATATAGGATGCGGGATTTTAACATCATCACTTTACCTTATAGATCATAACAATTAAGGATTTATCAGCCTTAAAGGCAACACCTAAATCCAATTCATTGGCCGTCAGTTTCAAAATTTTGTAGCTTGCTTTATTTTGCACAAAAATAGTATCATGCCTTATGCTGTAGGGATAGGAAGTAGAGCCATTCTTATTGCTTTGATAGCTAAAGCGTAAAGTATCCTTATTGGTAAGGTCGAGTTGATTTCTCCCTATCCATACCGAGCCGGAATTATTGGGCATCGAAGCGGTATCAATTCCCTTAAATTCCCATATTCTGTGAATAAAAACAGCTTTTGTGCTATCTGCTGGCTTTTTATTATTTAAGCAGCCGGATAGCAAAGGGAATATGATAAGCAACATATAAAATCTGCGCTGCATAATTTTTCGTTTTAGATATTTATGAATATACAAGTTAAAGATTTGCATTCATAAAAAACCCAACTAAACTAAAAAAGGCGCTCAAAAAGCGCCTTTCAAAAATTTTATATTCCTCCCCCTTCAGGGGGCCGGGGGCTAAGCTGTTACGCCTTCAGCATCCATGGCCATTTGCTCATCAACCAATATACGGCCACAATGTTCGCAAACGATTATCTTTTTACGCTGACGGATATCCGACTGGCGTTGAGGAGGGATCTGGTTAAAACATCCTGAGCATGAATCGCGCTGGATAGTAACCACTGCCAAACCATTCTTGGCGTTGCCACGCAGGCGTTTGTAGGCAATTAATAAACGCTCTTCAATGCCGCTTGTTGCTTTTTCTGCCTGTGCGGTTAGGTCATTCTCTTCCTTTTGTGTTTCGGCAGTAATGGTACCTAATTCGTCTTTCTTGGCATCAAGGTCGCTTTTGCGCGCTTCCAGATCGGCAAGTGCTTTTTCGTAAACCTGGGTTTTGGTAACAATTTCAAAACCAAATTCACGTATTTTTTTCTCGCTTACCTGTATGTCTAAGCCCTGTATCTCTATCTCTTTCGAAATAGCATCATACTCGCGGTTATTTTTAACCTCGTTTAGTTGGGTTTCGTACTTTTTGATGTTCGACTGTGAGTCTTTTATCAAATTTTTACGGGTAACTATATCATCTTCCAAATCATCCAGCTCACCTTTGATCTTCTGAATACGGGTTTCAAGCCCTGCTACATCATCTTCCAGATCGGCAACTTCCATTGGCAATTCACCTCTAACCTGGCGAATCTTATCAATTTTAGTGTGGATGGTTTGTAGTTCGTATAAAGCTTTCAGCTTTTGTTCTACGGTTTGTTCCATTAAATATAATATTTGACGGGGTTTGTATTTATGTCTGTTAAACGGACGGCAAAGGTAGGAAATTTTTTTCTAATTATTTCATACAAAAATTGTTGTGTAAATTGTTCGCTTTCATAGTGGCCTATGTCGGCTATCATCAGCTTGCCTTCGGCATCAAAAAACTCGTGGTATTTATAGTCGGCAGTAATAAAAATATCGGCCCCGGCAGCTATGGCCTGCTTTAATAAAAAGCCGCCAGCCCCGCCGCACACGGCCACTTTTTTAATATGCTTGCCGGTAAAAGCTGTATGCCTTATTACATGTGCCTGCATTTTCTCTTTTACAAAACTTAAAAATGCCTCTTCGTTTATGGGCATTTCCAACTCGCCTATCATCCCGGCGCCTACCTGCTGGTTAGGGTTGGTTAGGCTGTACAGATCGTAGGCAACTTCTTCATACGGGTGTGCCAAAACCAGCGACATTAATATTTTACTTTCCAAATTGGCGGGGTATATCACCTCTATCCTTACCTCGTTTTCGATATGGCGGATGCCGGGTTCACCTACGTATGGGTCGGTATATTCATTCCCTTTAAAAGATCCGGTGCCTTCGGCATTAAAACTGGCTTCGCTGTAATTACCAATATTGCCCGCCCCGGCATGGAACAGGGCATTCCGCACCTGCTCGGCCTGCGCTGTGGGAACATAGGTAACCAGTTTTTTTAATAAATGCTGCTTGGGTACCAGTATGCGGGTATTTTTAAGCCCCAGGGTTTCGCAAATGCGATGATTTACGCCGGTAATTACATTATCAAGGTTGGTATGGATGGCATATAAGGCAATGTTATGGCGGATGGCCTTTTCCACTACGCGCTCCACATAGGTTTTGCCATTAAACTTTTTAAGGCCGCGAAAAACAATGGGGTGGTGCGAAATGATCACCTGGCAATTATTGGCGATGGCCTCGTCAACAACAGCCTCGGTACAATCAAGCGATACCAGCGCCTGGTAAACTTCCTGCTCGGGCTTGCCTACGATCAGGCCCGCGTTATCATAATCTTCCTGGTAGGCCAGCGGTGCCAGGCTTTCGAGGTAATCGGTAAGGAGCGATAATTTCATTAGCCGAAGTTAGTTAGATAATTAGAAATGGTGAGTAATATAAGCAGCTAATTTTTGGTTTCTTCTATAAAAACGTTGATTTGATCTTTAGTCATTTCCCATTTATCGGTACAAAGATTTATGACTAAGCCTTTATAACTACCGCTACGCACAACTGCAAAAACATCATCCGCTGCCATCATCCAGCCGGCTACATTTTCTTTGTTTTTCAACCATAAATCTATTTCTTTCCAATCTGTAAATATTGGCAAGAATGAGTTATTATTTTCATCAAAAACATTTAGAAATTTTATTTTACTCCCTTTTTCTACGGTTGTCTTTTCGTTGTCTCCTGATTTAGTATAATTTATTTCACTTGTATTAATTAAGACAAGAAAAGTTGCGGCTTTAATTTCGTGTTTAACAGCTTCTAATGTTTTTTCAGATTTATTTGAATTAAACTTTTTAAAAGCATTTTTCAAACCCGGGTTAACTACCGGTTTGTTAACATCAACTTGTTCTTTCCTTTTCCAAAAACTCATTTAGGCGATATCAAAATTCATACATATATAAGAAAAAATAAAATTGTAAATTTGAATTATGGGAACATTGATCGCACATCCCGAAAACAAAGAAAAATTAGCTGCATTAAAGGCTTTTATGAAAGCGTTAAAAATTCGTTTTGAGGAAGAGAAATCGCCGTATAACCCTGACTTCGTTGAGAAGATTAAACGCAGTAATGAAGATTTTAAAGCCGGGAATTTTAAGGCTATAAAAACGGAAGATTTATGGAAATAATATAATTGGGATTAGCATAATAACTCGTTTGCCAATCCCAATCAATTACCCAACCATATACCCATTACCCATTTTAACTATCTGGAAGCTTTCAAAAGCCATTTTTTTATTAAATTCCAAAGCCAGCGAGGCGTGGTTAACCAAATCAACTATCGTCCCGATAAAACACAGGCCCAGTGTGAAGAAATACAAAAGCCCCATGCCAACCTGCCCTACCATAAAACGTTGAAAACCGGGTATAAACCATCCGATGATGCAAAAAATAAGCATATCCTGCGGGCTTTTGCGTTTGCCCGAATAAATCATGTAGAAATGTTTTTTCTGCTCGTCGTTCAGGTCATTTGTTGCTTGTTGAAGAAAGCCGAACTCTTCGGGTGAAATGCCCGGGAATGACAAATAAGCATTTTGATATGGATCCATCGTGTTTTTAGATTTAAGGTGTGTTTTTAAATTATGCCATAAAACTAAGATAGAAGTAAAAATTTAGCAATGCAAAACTGGCAGAGATTTTAAATAAGTCGGTAAGGTGGTGGATTATGGCGGTGAAAATAGTTTGGCAATTTGGCCTGAATCTCTGATTTTACTGATCTGTGGATTTAGCGGATGATCATAGCTAAAATCAAACTGAATCAAACAAATCCGTTAATCACTAAAATCAGCGGTTCCCCTGCTAAATTTTAACTCCGGTGCAATAATCTGCCGTTTAATTAACAGGTAAATCCTGTGTGCTATAATTAGCAAGGCTGGTATGCCCAGCCAGTGTGCGTGCAATGAATTAATAATATCGCCATGCAATAAAAACGCTATGGAATGCCCCAGCCCGCAGCCCGGGCACCAGGTAATGCCCATAAGTTTTAAAGGACATAGGATAAAATGTGTTGCTGCTGAAGGATTGCTGATGCCTAAGGCTATTAACGCGGCTATCCAGAAGGTTAACTCAAAATATTTCAGGAAAAAGGTTTTAATCAACTTTGTTTGATTTGGTGGTAAGTATTAAAGATACGGCTAAAGCGCTTAACAAACCAATTAGCAAAGCTGCAAACATCCGGCCCGAGAAATCGCTGATATTGTTCATGCCTGTACCAGCCTTATTACCGGCATCAACATAACTTATATACAAAATAGCCCCAAAAATGGCTATAATGCCAGCCAACACCAATATCTTAAAACTCTGTATCAAAGCTTCTAAAAAGCCCATTTTCCCACCACAATCGGTATTCCTGTAGCTTCTGATGCCAAAGTATAAACCCGCTACCGGTATAATTACAGATACGTATTCAAATGGCGAAACCTTATCCATCACAAGGTCATAACCTGCAATATGCATGATAAATAGCCACGCACCGCTTAAAACTCCAATAATAAGTCCTGTTATAATTCCATTCTTCATTGTAATAGTATTTTGGTTTAATAATTTGGCTTAAGTACTAATTGTACTTTAAAGCTATTATTAAAAAGTGATTAAAGCGCAATATTGTTTTATAATTAATCACAATTCGCCGCAATTCAATTAAAACGCCTTTTTTGCGTATATTCGCAGCGTTTTGAACATCCGTGATATATTAGAAAGATATAAAGCTGATGAACGGATAAAAGCATTGGCGCAAGCCTTAAATGCTGGCAAAAGCCCCAGGATTCAGTTACGTGGTTTAGTCGGATCGAGTGATTCGGCCATGGCGGTAGCTTTGTATTTTTTGCAGCATAAGCACATGATATTTGTGCTGCCCGAGCGTGAGGAAGCCGGGTATTTTCAGGCCGACCTGGAAAATCTTACCGGCAAGGAAGTTTTACTTTTCCCATCATCATACCGCAAGCCTTTTGAATTTACCCAGCCCGATAGCAGCAATGTTTTGGCCCGCGCCGAGGTATTGAATGAGCTTAACCACTCATCAGAATTTGGGCAGCTGGTAGTTACCTACCCCGAAGCGCTTGCCGAAAAGGTGATAGACCGCGCATCGCTTGAAAAAAACACCCTTGAAATATCCGTAAATAATAAGCTCAGCATTGATTTTATCAACGAGTTTTTGGTGGAGTATGATTTCGACAGGGTTGATTTTGTGTACGAGCCGGGGCAGTTCTCTGTGCGCGGGGGCATAGTTGATATTTTTTCCTTTTCGCATGAGCTGCCTTACCGGGTTGAATTTTTTGGCGATCTGATAGAATCTATCCGCACCTTCGAGATCGAGAGCCAGCTATCTGTTGAGCAGGTTAAAAGCATCACCATAGTACCTAATGTGCAATCGAAATTTTTAACCGAAAGCAATATTTCACTACTGGAATATGTGGATGCCGGTACACAGGTATGGATAAAGGATGTGCAATTTACCCTGGATGTTATACAATCGGGCTTCAAAAAAGCCACCACTTTGTGGAAAGCGCTATCGGCAGATGAAAAAAACCAGAACCCCGATTGGATAGACCCAAAATTTGGTTTTACCGATGAAAAACTCATCGCCGACCAGCTGCACGATTTCCCGATCATTGAATTTGGCAAGCAGTTTTTTTACCAGCCCGATGCCACCGTTAACTTTGACATGCGCCCGCAGCCATCTTTTAACAAGGATTTTAGCCTGCTGATTCATAACTTTAAAAATAACGAAGCCGATAAAATAGAAAACTATATCCTTACTGATTCTGCCCGGCAGGTAGAGCGGCTTTATGCCATATTGGATGACCTTGACAAAACCGTAAAGTTTACCCCGGTAAGCATTTCCATACGTGAGGGCTTTGTTGACAGGGAACAAAAATTGGCCTGCTATACCGATCACCAGATATTTGACCGATATTATAAATATAAGCTTAAAAAGGGTTACCAGCGCTCGCAAGCCATCACCCTTAAGGAGTTGCGCGAGCTTAAACCGGGCGATTATGTAACCCATATCGACCACGGCATAGGCAAATACAACGGCCTCGAAAAGATTGAGGTAAACGGCAAAATGCAGGAAATGATACGGCTGCTTTATGCTGATAATGACTTGCTGTATGTAAACATCAACTCGCTTAACCGCATATCAAAATACAGCGGTAAAGAAGGCGCTATCCCCAAGATGAACAAACTGGGCACCGATACCTGGGAGCGCCTCAAGAAAACCACAAAAAAAAAAGTTAAGGACATCGCCCGCGACCTGATCAAACTTTACGCCGTGCGTAAGGCGCAACAGGGCAACGCCTTTTCGCCCGATAGCTATTTACAAACCGAATTGGAAGCATCCTTTATTTACGAGGACACGCCCGACCAGGAAAAAGCCACCAGCGATTTCAAAAAGGATATGGAATCGCCACACCCGATGGACAGGCTCATTTGCGGGGATGTGGGCTTTGGCAAAACTGAGGTAGCTATCCGCGCCGCCTTTAAAGCCGTTGCCGATAGCAAGCAGGTAGCTATTTTAGTGCCCACCACCATATTGGCCGCCCAGCATTACAAAACGTTCTCGGATCGTTTAAAGGGCTTCCCTTGTAATATCGATTATGTGAACCGCTTTAAAAGCAGCAGGCAGATAAAGGATACTTTAGAAAAACTAAAGGATGGCAAGGTGGATATCATCATCGGCACGCACCGCCTGGTGAGCAAGGATGTTAAGTTTAAGGACCTGGGGTTGATGATCATTGATGAGGAACAGAAGTTTGGTGTAAGCACCAAGGAAAAGTTAAAGCAAATGCGCGCCAATGTAGATACGCTTACGCTTACCGCAACACCTATCCCTCGTACCCTGCATTTTTCATTGATGGGCGCGCGTGATCTTTCCATCATATCTACCCCACCGCCAAACCGGCAGCCTGTAGTTACCGAACTGCATGTATTTAATGATAAGCTGATAAAAGAAGCTGTTGAAACCGAAATAGACCGTGGCGGGCAGGTATTTTTTATCCATAACCGTGTTAACGACCTGCCGCAATTAGGTGGCATGATACATAAACTGGTGCCAAAAGCACGTGTAGGTATAGCCCACGGTCAATTAGAAGGTGATGCTTTGGAGGATGTGATGCTGAAATTTGTGAACGGTGAGTACGATGTGCTGGTAGCTACTACTATTATCGAGGCGGGTTTGGATATTCCCAATGCCAATACCATCATCATCAATCACGCCCACATGTTTGGCCTGAGCGACCTGCACCAGATGCGCGGACGAGTAGGCCGGAGCAATAAAAAGGCATATTGTTATTTGCTGAGCCCGCCGTTATCAACCCTAACTAACGAGGCCCGCAAGCGCCTGAGTGCGATTGAGGAATTTAGCGACCTCGGCAGCGGCTTTAACGTTGCCATGCGCGATCTCGACATCCGCGGTAGCGGTAACCTGCTTGGCGCCGAACAAAGTGGGTTTATTGCCGAAATTGGTTTCGAAATGTATCATAAGATATTGGATGAAGCCATACAGGAACTAAAAGAAGATGAGTTTAAAGGTGTATTCCCTGATGATAAGCCCCGGCCTTTTATCGCCTTTACACAAATAGATACCGATCTGGAAATACTGATACCCAACGAATATGTAACCAGCCTGTCGGAACGCTACAATTTATATTCGGAACTTTCCAAACTGGAAAACGAGGTAGAACTGGACGCTTTCCAACAACAACTGCACGACAGGTTTGGCCCTATACCCCCACAAGTGAACGACCTGCTGAACACCATGCGTCTGCAATGGCTGGGCAAAGCCATCGGCTTCGAGAAGATCTCGCTTAAAAAAGGTGTGCTGCGCGGCTATTTCATTACCAACCAGCAATCGCCATACTTTGAAACAGATGTTTTCAGGCAGGTGCTAACTTTTGTACAGGCTAACCCGCGCAGGTGTAATTTAAAAGAGGTGAAAAACACGCTGCGCCTGAGCATTGAAGGCGTTGGCACTATAAACCAGGCGATGGAATTATTAAGCGGGATTTTGGAGCCGGTGAGGGTTTAAAATTATCTTATACCCTCATGATATTTTCAAAATTGATAAATTTTCAAATCGCACTTTTTATTTTAAAAAATAATCCCTATAATTGCAATCCGATTTTTACGGGTTAAAAATCGCTTTTAGAGCTTAAAATCATGGATTTAGTAAAATTTGTAGAAGAGCAAACAGTAACAGTAAACACATTTCCCGCGTTTAAAGCTGGTGATACTGTAAGCGTACATTATAAAATAAGGGAAGGTAATAAAGAACGTATCCAGATTTACCAGGGTGTTGTTATACAACGCAACAGTGTTGGTGTATCTGAAACATTTACCGTTCGTAAAATTTCAAACGGCATAGGTGTTGAGCGTATTTTTCCTATCAACTCACCAAATATTGATAAGGTTGAGGTTAACAGCCACGGTAAAGTACGTCGCTCAAAATTATACTATCTGCGCGCCCTTACAGGTAAAGCAGCCCGTATCAAATCAAAAAGAGTTTAATACCCTTACCCCTAAGGGGGAGATATATAAAAATATAAAAGAGCCTCTTCGGAAATCCCGGAGAGGCTTTTTGTTGTGGTACCGATGATATCCTGCATTGCAGAATTCTCATCCCCCCTGTTTGTGTCCCCACAAACAGCAATAGTCATGCAAGCATCGGATTGTTTGTGAGGACACAAACAATAGGTTATGGTGATAATATTGTAAAAAAAGCTCGCTAAATAGCGGGCTTTTTTTATCCGTAGAGACGCAATACTTTGCGTCTGTATAAAAAAGATAAGTATTGTGTTTCTATTTTTTCTTCTTAACTACTTTCACAGGCTTTACAGGTACATCTGTTGCGGCTATCAGCGTTTGGTCAGCAGGTTCAGCTGTTTCAACTTTTACTTCCTTTTTGGGTGCCTGGGGGGCTAATTCAGCCAATACTGTTCTGCCGCCTTTTACAACATCGCCAATGGCAACTTTAATGGTTGTGCCCAGCGGTAAGTAAATATCCACTCTCGACCCAAATTTTATAAAGCCAAACTGGTCGCCTTGTTTTACCTCGTCGCCTTCTTTTACATACCAAACTATGCGGCGGGCCAGCGCGCCAGCAATTTGCCTGAACAATACAGGCACACCCGCGCTGTTTTCAGTAACCACCGTGGTGCGTTCATTTTCTGTAGATGATTTCGGATGCCATGCCACCAGGTATTTGCCCGGGTGGTATTTAAAATACTTCACCACGCCTGTTATGGGGTTGCGGTTAACATGCACATTAATGGGGGACATGAATACCGATACCTGTATGCGTTTATCTTTTAAATATTCGGTTTCTGTAGTTTCCTCTATCACAACCACCTTCCCATCGGCAGGGCAAAGCACCTGGGTTTCATCCTGGTTAATTTTAAAATGCGGACTACGGAAAAACTGTAGTATGATTAAAAATAACAGTGCCGATGCAATATATATGATCCATTTTAGCGTATAGGCCTGCGGATAATAAAACTGTATCACCGCGTTCAAAACAAATATGAACAGTACGGTTAAAGCTATGGAGGTGTATCCCTCTTTATGGATGGTCATGTTGTGTTATTTTATGTTTATTTATATGCTTATAACGCACAATAATTGTGCAAAACTACTAATTTGAAATTAAGTACAGGTAAGTATATACCACCGGAACGGCTAAAAATAATCCGTCGAACCTATCGAGCAAGCCGCCGTGGCCGGGTAATATGCCGCCCGAATCTTTAACATTGATGCTGCGTTTGAACATGGATTCTATCAGGTCGCCGGTAGTGCCAAAAACTGATATAAATACCGCTATCGATGCCCATTGCTGCCAGGTCAGCTCCATAAAATAGTGGCTGATGATGGTGGCGGCACCAATAGTGATAAGTACGCCGCCAATAAAACCTTCCCAGGTTTTTTTAGGCGAATGGCGTTCAAATAGTTTGGTACGGCCAAACTTTACACCTACCAAATAAGCGCCGGTATCATTGGCCCACAGCATCAGCAAAAACGCCAGCGGGAAATGAAAATTGAAGGTTCCCTGCACATAAGCCAACGCATGAAAAAAGGTAAATGGTAAAATTATCAGTATCAACCCTAAAAAAGTATAAGCGATATTGGTAAACGGCGCAGCCGATTTTTTGAAAAGCTCCTGTACAAATACCGCGCTTAAGGTAAGCGTAAGCAAAAACAGGATCTTATGA